>JGI24702J35022_10000443_pt1 | contig 25009 bp, 10 predicted proteins | sample TergutTh196P4_FD_35022 | JGI IMG/M metagenome (IMG submission 35022)
CGTGTACGGGCGGGCGCTAATGAGACTAACAATGACTTCAATTATGAATATGTCTTGCGGCTTCATCCGGGCGTACAGTTGCGCGGTGACTGGGCTGACCCGGAGCTAAATGGTGGCAAGGTGTCGGGAACGATTCTTGAAGTACGCGCAGGCAAAGATTCGCCTAACTATGATGGGACGGTCGAGAGCTGGTGGAACGACGGGCAGGCCGGCAACGCGCTACGCACGACTTATACAAGCATTGCAGACCGTTTTATTGAGATGCAGCACGGCACGGGGGTAACGAACCTTTCCGTCTGGTATCCCGAACAGGACATCAACGATGTCAAACCGTATCCGTGGACATTCTTTCAAACAAGCGGCGACTGTGCGACGGTAGAGCGCGTCACGCTTGTAAACGCTTACAACGGGTTCCATTCTGCTCCGAGCGAACTGCATTATGTAACGAACAGCTACATAACGGCGCTCAGCAAGGGTATAGAAGTACATGTATGCACCGACATCGGTCGCATTGAGAACGTCCGTATAGACCCTAAGTACTGGGCTAACTCAGGGTTACCCGGTTCGCCTACGCTGGCGTCGGTCACTGCCTACACGCGTGCCAACGGTACCGGATACCAGATGCACCGTTCCGACTGGGAATATGTGTCGTACCTGTATGTCACAGGTTATAAGACGGGCATGTGGATCGGCAGGGAGCCCGGATTCAATGACAGTCCTAATGCGCAGTTTTATGAGATACACATTAAAAACTGTGGTAACGGGTTATATGTTGAGAGCGTCAACCCTTACGGATTGCTTTTCTCCAATTCATCTTTTGGAGCCGATAAGGATGGTAATGCCGTGTATTTCTACAATGATTTCAGGACTTCCACCCATTTCAACGGCGTCGCGTTTTCGGGTCCTATCGTCAGCGACGGCAGTGATGGGGTCATCTCCTTTGAGAGCTGTACTTTTAGCGACTACAACGATTATGCGCTACATATTAACAACGGTAACGTTCTTTTGACGCAATGTGATTTTGATAAGCCGGCCGGTCATGTGTTTTTAAGCGCTAATGTGAATACACTCAAGTCGGTGAACTCCGGTAATAAGCGTATATTGGACATCAAAAACGAAAGTAAGGCCGCCAAAATTGATATTAATGCAGGCGATGAATTTGTATTTGAGTCTATCCCTAAAAATATTAAGACAGACATAAGTGTTCATCCCAGACCGGCTTCTAACAAAGTATTGAGAGTTGACCTGCCGCGTGCCACCGGTTTTAACAACGATGCTCCGGAAACTGATGTCTCATCCGAGCTACAGGAAGCGCTTAACAAGATGAAGTCTGCCGGCGGCGGTACGGTCTATCTGCCGGGTGGCAGGTATTTAGTAAATAACCCTGTCACCGTTCCTTCGGGTGTAGAGTTGCGGGGGACGTGGGATGTACAGCATCATACGCAAAGCGGCGGAGCTGCTATCTTTACAACGTATAGTGGCGGTGACGACGGCGAAAAAGGGCGCTCTGTTTTTCAGCTTGAGGCCAACGCCGGTATCAGGGGGTTTAATATCGTACAGGTCAACCTTACGACCGATGGTAACAGTTCCGAAGACCCCAGGAAGACGCCTTTTCTGATACAGGGGCAGGGAAAGAACGTATATGTTGTGAACATCACTATTCCGATGGGTGATAAGGGGTTAGACCTTGCCTCCTACAACACCAGCGGACACTATGTTGATTTTTTTACAGGTGTAGTCACACGTGCAGGTATCTGGGTTGGCGGGGGCGCTGAAGGCGGCTTTATCCGTAATATGCAGTTCAACCCGCATTACGGTTCGCGTCTACCTTCTAAGGGTGAAGGTTATCCAAGGGTCTCTTTGATGCGCTATGTGCAGGGCAAATGCAGTCAGTTAAAATTCGCCGATGTTAAAAATCAGACTATCTTCAACAATTTCGTGTACGGTTCGTTATATGGCATCCATTTCCTGAAAGACGCCATAACGGGCAACTATCCCGGCGAGATGACGGTTATCGGTCATGGTTCGGACGGATGCACCTATTCCCTGTTTGTAGAGGATGCCGATGCAAAGACAAAAATTGTAGGTATAAATTCCGAGTTGGTATGTACCATGATAGCAGGACAGCCTGTCAGGGCATATGTACTTATGGGGGACGAGGTCAACACAAACAAAGTGCACCCCGACGCCCAACTAATCCTCTATAACAGTGCGTTTTGGGGCAGTCCTACGGATGGAGCTATCATCAATAACGGTACGGTACGTTACCAGCAGGCTAACTTCCAAAGCCTCACGTATCGTGGCGCCACAACTATCACCGGTATAGACGTCAGAGGCGGGAAAGCGCATGTATACTCTTCCTATTTTGCACAGCGACAGACGTCGGGTGTAACGGTTGATAATGTCAATTATGCGATACTGCGCGCAACAGGCGCCTCCATTGAACTTACTAACAATTATTATAATCTGGGATTGTTAAATAAAAATGAAGGGACGGGACGTATTTATGGTTCAGATTAGCCGATACGATCTTTTTCTTAAGGCATGGCAAGCGATGATTTTAATTGCCTGAAAAACGCCTCGTTATTAGATTCCAATTTGACGTTGGCCGTCCAGCCACGCGCATCGCCCCTTTCCAATCGCAACAAGATGTGATTCCACCCTTGTTCGAGCGGTAAGTCTTCAATTTTTCTCCCATTCATGGTCAGGGTTGCGCCATTGAGATATGCTTTTATTCCGGTCTGTCCCTCGATTGTCAGGCTGACCTTTGGCATGTTGGGTTCGACAAGCAAGTTGAGCAGCGAACGGGGGCTGTTAATCCAAAAACTGAGATAGGCCGTTTTATCGTCCTGACGGATCCCTTGCAGACGGGATACGTTGATAGAGCCTTGCATATCGGATTGCACGAAAGCAGGTTCGCCTGTCTCGTAGGCAGTTGCAAACTGGGTATTACTCATCGTTATCAGTTTGTCTTCATCCACATTTTTGCCAAGCAGGACAATGGCTCGTTCCAATGTTCCGTCTGTTTGAAACGCCTTACGGCTATTGAGGGGTACCTCTTTCAGTGTTATACCCAAGTTATCTATCATCGTACGGAACAAATTCTCACCGTCTGCTTTCAATCGCATCAGGTCTAAGTTCATTAGATAGAGATGTCCTTTCCCTGTTGATACCTTCACTAAGGCAGCCCCTTCGGGTTTGGTTTCACGTTCGCTTCGGTAGACAGCGGCTGTTTTCAGGTATTCACCGCGTGAATTCCACCGGCTCCAGTCTGTTTGGCAGGCTTCAAGGATAATTTTACCACCCCGTACTATTTCGCCGGAAAGACCATACTGCATCACCGGTTGGCGCGTGAGTTCGGTGAAGTAGAAATCTTTGTTGTCTAACATACCGATAAACGGGTCATCGGCCTTTTTGATAAAAGAAGAGGCGCTGCGTTCGGTTAACTCAAGCGGCCAGGGTAGTAATTGATTCAATTGTTCCTTACTATCGGGTGATGCTCCCCAGACTACTACCGTACCTCCATTGGCGAGGCAAGCGTCGAGTAAGGGTTTAGCCGACGTGGCGGATGGAGGATTCAGCCCATCGATAATAATAAACGAAGGGGTTTGTTTTTTTGTTATATCTCCGACAGGAACGCCCAAGTCCTGCCATTGATCTTTCAGTGGGCTTTCAGGAGAGGCGAGTATTACTACTTCGAGTATGGCTATGAGACTTTTTGGTAACATGATAGCTGGCTGTTCGTCTCTGTTAGCAATCGTATACGGGCGTGAGGCATTGGCTGCTTGTATGGCATCGAACATCGGCCAGGGTTCATAGAGCGGCAAAGCCGGGTCGTATCCCGGATTGATTGTGCTGGTATAGGGGCCTAACCGTTCCGGTTGCATACCGGGGAGGCCTTCGTTGTATGGTTGGAAAAAGATGCCGTCTTCAGGCAGTGGTACTCGGGTAACGTCCCTCATTCCAAACGCTAACGGTTTAAGTCCGTACCAGGCAATATTGAACACGCTGGCATACGTTGCTTTATATTCCAATTGTTTGCTTATCAGGCGATATGCTTCGACTGCGAGACCTTCCATTCTGCCTTGTTGCGATTCGTAGGCTCTATTGCCATTGACGGCAGCTATCTGGCGTGGCGTACCATAGTAGCCCATACCGGTTTCACCTACGCCCCATGGTTTACCTTCAGACGACCATCGTTTCATGGTATTCTCGTCGCCATAGTGGCCAATCACTACCGGCAGGTCAGTAGGGCGCATATCCTCGCCATCGCCCGATATCCAGTTGCGGGTCGGGTCGTTTTGTCTAACGATTCGTATCCATTCGTTGATTTCGTCTACCTGGCGTTTTTCGATAGAAGCAGGCGCCCGCATGACATTGATAACTACGGGTAATGTCTCGTTACACACGCTCCATCCGAACACCGACGGATGATTTCTGTCGCGTAAAATCATGTCCTGTACATGTTTTCTGCAATAAATCCAGTAATCGTCCGAATCCATCTTCGGGCCGCCGTCGCTTGACCAAATACCTGTTTCGGGCAGCACACAGATACCCATTTCATCGGCTACATCCAAGTAGAACGAAGGATAGGGTTGTGCGTGCAGGCGTACGGCATTGGCATTGGCATCCTTCAACATTCGGTACCAACCCCATGCATAGCGGCGGGTCATCTGCGGTACACCCATGAAATGCCATGAATCACCTTTCAACACAATTGGCTGGCCATTCAACAACAACTCCTGTCCTTGTACGGTAAACTGTCGCCATCCAAAACGGGTGTACTTCGCATCGATTGTCAGGTTTTTGCCGGTCGTTAAACTGACAACAGCGCCATACAGACGTGGCGTCTCCGGCGTCCAGTAATCTAATTTCCCTTCCACTTTGCGCGCTACGTTTACGGTGATACTGTCGCCTGATTTCAGGGTAATGTTACCCGGACGATTGATTTTCAGCGCCTCATCAGCAAGGTATCCATTGTCTACAGGACCATTAACGACGTCGTTAGGGCCATTTTTTTGCCATTGACGGATTGAGACATTCAATGCAAATGACTGCGATTTCGCACTTTGATTTTTAACAGTTACGGCAAAGTTGAGCAGGTCGGCCTGCACATCAGGCTGAACGAAGACATCGGAGATAGCCAGCTCAGGAATAGCTAAGAGCCATACATCCTGCCAGATACCGGCGATATGTTGTCCCCAAAATGAACCGGCAACATAGTTACGTCGTCCATACTGTCCGCGAATATCCGTCAAACTGGCTTTGGCCACTCCAACAATCACCTCATTAGTTCCTTCTTTTAAAAGTGACGTAACATCTAAGCGGGTAGGGAAAAAGATGTCAAGGTTTTCACAGGCTAAATTGCCGTTGACATAAATCTTGGCAAAACCTGCTATTGCTTCAAAATGCAGGATCACCCGTTTTCCGTTCCAAGCAGGAGGAAGTGTAAATTCCTTACGCATCCATCCCATGGTCGCCTTGTCCCATTCTTTGGGATATGACGGATAAGCGACAAAATCGCCGCCGTCGCCCTGTGCATATGAATTGACATTCCAAGGGCTGGGTATCTTGACAGGCGTCGTCTCCCACCGGAACGTTGACGGTTTCTGAAACTTGGCGATGTCGTTTTCATTGACGGGCATGAACTGCCATGATCCATTCAGGCATATCGCATCGCGAGCCGGTGTTTCCGAATCATCGAGCACACTGCTCACCGGATTGAATACATGCTGATAGTGCACCTGCGCTTGTGTGTTTTCAAACAGGTACGATAGCAAACAAATGGTTAAAACCATCTTTGGCAAAAATTGAAAAGTTAAGTGTCTCATTTTGAATTATAAATAATGAATATTGAATTTACGGTCTTTGATTTGCCTGCAAAGAAAAACCTAATTGCTTAATGAAACTATAAAAAAATATCTTAATAACAAGTTTTTTTGAAAATTTTTGCACTGAGATTGCTTCGCAAGCAATGACGGGCGATATATATGCTTAAAGCGTGTCGGATAGCGGTTCTATTCCTTCCACAATACCGGCTTCATTGAATGCATCGATAGTAAAATAGTATGGTGTATGGATATTTAGACTTCTGATTAATAAAGTATTATTATCATATACAATATAGTTTTGGTACAATTTGTCAGGGTTATTCCCAAAACGGATCATATAGCCGGTTGCGTCCGGTTTCCTGTCCCAACTGAGCGACACGATTCTGCGGTCGGCTTGTCGTTCTACCTTGAAAACAGCTACTTTTTCAGGCAGTTTCTTATCACATTTACCGAAAACGCGTAATCCTGAAACGGCAAAATTCCCATCGGGCGTTTTCAGATTGGTCAACCGGATGAAGCGGGCTTTCAGCGGTTTATCTAATGGGAGATAATCGTGTGGCGCATCAACGGTGTTGTTAGATCGATCAACCATCGTTTTCCATCGTTTTCCATCATTAGAATATTCCAAAAGATATTGATAGTAAATGCCTTCCTTCCGTCCTGTTAAAGTACAACTTTGTTCGGCGAAATTGATTTGCACGGCATGGACATCACAGGGATTTTCCAAATCTATTGTTATAAATTCACCTTTATTGCCTGTTTTAGCGCTCCAATATGTACGAATATCTTCATTGACTGCATTTTGAGCCGGATGATCGTCCATGGCTGACGAGACGTCCACCTTTTTTTTGTAGGACAACAACATCCAACCGGTAGTCAGTTGTCTGATGTCCGTTATTTTCCGGTCGGGGATAATCATGGGATAATCGCCAAACCGTGTAAAGGCCATCATTTCGCCGTCTTCATCCATGAAAACCGGAAAAAGTGACAGTCGGCGTTCAAACATGTGTTTATTTGAGATAGTAGATGTTCCTATGTGCCACAGGTTTCCATATTTATCAATAAACGAGCTGCCGTGTCCTGCTCCGGTAATAAACCCTTCGGGTTTGTAGGCAAACGGGTTAGCATTAGCCAAGGAAAAAGGGCCAAGAGGTTTGTCCGACACATAGATAGCGTCGGCATAACTTTTAAATTCCGTTCCTGGCCCTGCGTATTGCAGATAATATTTTCCGGTGTGTTTGCTCATCCATGCGCCTTCGATCCAGGGCGCCTGGTCTTTCTCATTATAGTCGCCCGGTTGCTCCCAGCCGTATTCTGAGTTATGGGCTTCAATACACACGACCTGCTCCCCAATGGGATTCAGGTTGTTTGTTCGGTCAAGTTCTATCGCCCAAATAGGGTCTCGATCTGAGCAGCCCCAATAATAATAGACTCTGCCATCATCATCGTGAAACAACATCGGATCGGTAGCGCCAAACGGGAAATTATCGTTCACTAACTGCCATTTTCCCGATTTTGGGTCGGCTGTCTTAAATATTTTGCGGCTACCGGCAGCCGAGGTAATGAAATAAATCTCATCATCAATCACGACTGCTGTTGGCGCATAATCTTCTACGGGTAACCTATCGGGGACGATCAAATCCCATTTTAGCAAATCGGTCGAATGAAAATATCCTCCCGATTTCGAAGCAAACAAATAATATTCGTCCTTAAATAATACCATGGAGGGGTCGGCGGCTTCCCTGCGAGAAGGTTGGTCGAGGCAAAAACGGTAGCTCAGGTTGACCGGGTTACAATACGTGATTTCTTTAATCGTTTGTGGTTGTTCCCGGCAGGCCAATATCGCTACGAAAAGTATTCCGATAAAATTTCTCATAATGCTTTTATTTTATACGATACTTTGTTCCTCGCAATGCCCTTAAAGGAACGTTACGAGGAACAAAGTAAGTTATGTAATATACCTTAATATACCTCAAATTCCGAAATCCGGATACCGGATTGTCGCGTCTGTGTTCCTTGTGATGTCTGTGCTCCTTTGAGAATGTTGAGACGGACATAGCGAGCCGTGACGGGCGTCGGAAGGAGTCTGTCGGTTTCAGTATCCCTGTTGTCTGTCACAACATCAACGGTTTGCCAGGCATCGTTGAGGTTCTTTTTAACCTGAAGGTTGTATTCTTGTGCTGCTGAGTTGTTAGGTCCCATACGTGCTCCATGATAAACAAACCAGCCTTTGATTGTATTATCTTTCTCCAAATCGACTTCGATAAAGGGTGTACCGTTTTCGCCCGAATCAACCCACATCGTATTGATATTGCCGTCGATGGCTGCTTCGGGACGTGCTCCTAAACCCGGTCCGAATCCACCTCTGCCGCCACCGCCGCTACCGCGTGTATTATTTGCCGGTGCGTCGGGAGTAGATTTACCGATGATGGGTTTATTTCTGATTAGATTCCTGTGTGCATTAGGAAAGGGAACAAGTTCTTCCGCTTTCAAGGAGGCTGAAACAAGGTCAACGGCAGGTTTGATGTTGTCGTTTCCGTTTGCAGCAAGAGTAACGGCAAAGATCAAAACTTTGGATTCATTGGGTAAGATCAGTTTTTTTGCATTTTTAGGGATGTCGATCCCGAATTTGAACATATAAGTAAACTCATAGGGAGCATCTACATTACCGGTAGAAAGGTGGCGGTGTGTTCCGGTATGAGCTACCTCTGTCGGTTTGAGGAATCCTTGGGTGTGACCGGTATGTCCCCATTGGCCTACAAATCCGGAATAATAAGGAATAACAAATTCATATGGTTTGTCGTCGATATGGAAAGTTGTTATATTATCGCCCATGATAGAAGCTGCCAGAAAATACAGTTTGTCGTACTGTCCGTTTTGCGGTAACAGGATCGTGTCGCCATCACACCGGACGGCATTCGCCAAAGCAGGATTGCCGAGCGTAAAATCTATGCCGGAGACATTCAGTTTCTCAGGTAACAGTTCGGCTGCATACGAATAGCCTCTGCCGTCGATGTTAGCGTCTGTACGGTACGCATTATAAGTAGCCGTTTTGAGGTTATAATTCAGGGTCAGAGGTGTTGACAGGGGTAAATTGCCGGAGGAAGTTCCGGGTTTGAGACGCACGCTGAAGGTATTGATAGAATAGGGTTTGGCGTTAATTATTAACCGGTTGCCTTCAAACTTTGCTTCGTCTGTTACGTCTTCCACCCCGTTTAGTATGTTAGCGGCAAGTATTTCGGAAGCAAAGGTGACGTTAAAATCACGGACTTCCTTCCCTGTCGTTTCATATAAGCGTATCACATAGTCGTTTGATTTCTCTGCTTTTTTGAGGGCTTTCACATTCATCCGGTCATCTGACAAGCTCAGGAAGGAAAAACTTCGTCCTGCTTTCCCGATATGTTTTCCGGTGAAAAAAGCGGTAAGCGGTCGGTTGAGTATTTCGGCTTTCGTTACGGATTGCGCATTTACATAATCGCCTTTATGCCCTATGATAGAATATGTAAAAGTATGAAATCCGAAATCCTGGGTACTTTGATAGGCATATCTGTTTTGTGTTTCGGGTGTATGAAGCAGCGTCAGTCGTAAGGTATTATTATCGGGTTTATCCCATCCTACCTTGCCGTTGTTCATGATTGTCACGCCATACGAACGGTCTTTTGCGGTAAGATCAGCCCAATATTGCGCCGGCACTTCGTATGCGGTGAGCGTATTATTTTTGCGTTCGATGGCGCCTATTCCGAGATCGTAGGTAGCAGCCTCATTGTCGATTGTAAGCGGAAATTCAGCTTTGAGCAAGGCATTGGTTGTTTGCCAGTTGATCTCATTAATTAGGTCGATCCTGTCGTCCTGTCCACCTTCTGTCAGTCGGATATACTGTCTGAAAACGGATTCCCCAAACTTACGTTCGACACATAACGATGCCCTCACAGCGCCGTACTCAACGATTTTAATGGTTACATCTTCCGTAATATCAACAGGCGTTTGATCGATTGTCGCCTTTTGTATTTCCCATGCCGGCCAGTTGTAGGATGGGTTCGAAGTAAAAAGTGCGAGGCGTATACATTTGCCGTCTTTTACAAGTTCTCTGTTGTCGTAACGTTTGTCGATGATGGAAGCAATGTCTCCATTGGAATTGAGGGTCACCTTATAGACACTGTTTTCAATCGTGTTGGCGGTAACTTTCAATGCTGAGGGTTTAACATTTACGCCCGGGCGTAATTCATAAACGGTGAACGACAACGGTTTTACATTGGCTGCGATGAGCAATTTATCGCCGTTTGCATCCGGTACTACTTGGTACAAGACGCTTTTTCCGTTTTCGTCATAAACACCGAGATTTTTGATAGCGAGTGATTTATCTATGTTTACTTCGAGAATTGCCTGAACAGGTTGCGCAATGGGATTATGTATGATAAGGGGTGTTCCTTTCGTCTGTGTGTTAAGCAATGTCGAAACGGCGCCAACCGAAGAAGTGAGTATTTGTGCAAATTGTTTTTGCGAAAGGAGTTCATCGTTCCATGAGAACTCATAGGCACGCGGCAGACTTGTGCCTGTCAGGTCGTCGTGAAATTGATGCCAGATAAACCGTCGCCATGATTCGGTCAGTGATTCGCCGGGGTACTGCTGTATGCCCATCCAGTCGGCTACCACAGCCGTACGTTCGGCTGCATCGCCTAATTGCTCATTTTTGCGGTTATAATATTTCATGGCTGCCTGAGATGTATAACATCCTGTGCCATGTACATCCATCAATAATTCGCCGGAGTATACCGGGAGTTCGGGATGTTTGTCGAAAGGCAGGTAGTCTTTATACAGTTGGTCGCTTGTGGCACTGATGATTTTGATCGGGCCGTCACCGTTCAGTCCCATTTCAACAGACAAAACCGATTCGATAGTTGGTGCACCGCCTGTATCGCCTACTCCATAATAATGATAAACTGTTTTGAGCGGACTTCGTGTTGCGTAACGTATCAGGCTACTGTCACGGCTGAGATCATGTGCGTTCCATCGGGTCGTATAATTACGCCCGTCGGCAACAAGCATGATCTGCGCACCGTCTACTCCTTTCCACAATCCTATCTCGAAAGGTATTTTAGCTCCGTTCTCGAAAAAAGGATTGGCGCGCCATTGCAGTTTCTGTGTTGAGAATCCAATAAGTCCCGAATGGGCGGCCACAGTAGGCAGTATCCAGCCAAAACCAAAACAGTCGGGGATAAATATATCGGAGCCTCTTACTCCGAACTCATCCTGATAATACATCTGACCGTAAAGGATATTACGGGTAAAAGATTCGGGTGATGGAATATTTACATCGGTTGCATCCCATGAGCTACCGGTGACATGCCAGCGACCCTGACGGATATACCCTTTTATCTTTTCATACTGAAGGGGATAATATTCCTTCATCCAATTGTACTTGACGCCTCCTTCAAAATTGAAGATATAGTTCGGATAATTCTCCAACAGAAAGAGATTCTGATTTACTGTCTTTGATACATAGTCGCGAATAGAGGTTTGTATGTCCCAATTCCATTGCGAATCGAAATGCGCATTTGATACGACATAAACTTTAGGCTTCTCCTGAGCTGTCCCAAAGAGGGATAGAAAGAGACAAAAAAGCAATACTGATAATTTAAAAAAAGGTCTCATAAAATTATAATTTAAAGGTTCATTAATATCTACATGTCCTTTCGAACTTTAATTATTTTCTCTCAATCACTGCAAGTCAATTCCTCTGTCCCCCTGAAATTTTAACATTTTAGGTCAACTGTCCTCCCGACACTAAAAAGTGGAGGCGGTTTTGGAGGTTTACTTCGGCCATACCGCCGTCGATGTCAAGGTAGAGCAGGTTGATATCGGGGTAAATTTTTTTCAGTCGTTTCTCAATCCCTTTGGCAACGATATGATTGGCGATGCAGCCAAATGGTTGGACGCAGACAATCCGGTTGATGCCACTGCGTGCATAGCAGGCTACTTCGGCGGCAATCATCCATCCCTCGCCGAATTGGTTCGACAGATCAAGCGCTTCGGAGGCGTAAGCTGCTTTCATATAAATAGATTCGGACAGGGTATGATAACGGTACGACTTCATGATCGCCTCTACTTTTTTCATCCGCTTATGCAGATAATTCCAAACGATAGGGCGTAAAACGCTCATCAGCCAGCCGGTTCTCGAAATACCGTTTTGCTCATTGACCTTTGAGTTGACAAAATATTGGATGAAAAAGTCAATGATCGGAGGTGTGACGACCTCCATTCCCCTTTCACGGAGCCAATCGGATGTGTATGCCTGTCCATAATCATTATATTTCACATAGATTTCGCCTATCAGACCTACTTTTTGGTAGTTGTGTTCATAGACAGGCAACCGGTTGAAATCGGCGACGGCCTGTTCAAGAAATGCAAGCAATAATTTGTGGTTATTATCAAGGACGGCCTCCACCCCTCTTTCGATATAAAACTCAAACAAGCGCCTTGTCTCGCCTTTATTCTTTTCCCGTATAACCGTCGAGCTGAACATCTGCTGCAAGGCATCGCCATACAACACAGCATACACAATGAGTTGCATATATTTCAACAACGGCAGTTTAAAAGCATCCTGTTCGTTCTGATAAACCTTGCCTGTCGAAAGCACGACCACTGGGATATGGGAGAAACCGGCATTTGTAAGTCCTGCTTTTATTTGGGCAAGATAATTGGTAGCGCGGCATTGTCCGCCTGTCTGGGTAATCATCACCACCACATCATCGAGGTCATATTTTCCTGATTGCAGTGATATTATTATGTCACCTAAAACAAGTGTTGACGGATAACATACTTCGTTATGTCCGTATTTAAGTCCCAATTCGGCTGATGCTTTCGTTGAGCGGGGCAGGTTCTCGATCCGGTAGCCCATCAGTTTGCCGATAGGCGGCACAAATGGAGAAATAAAATCGGTAAACCAGGGAACGAGAATAGTCTTGCGGCGGTCTTGTTCGGAATATATTGCTGTATATCCTGTAAAAGGACGTTCTCCGGCGCTATCTTCCGGATTAGCTGCCCGTAATGATTCTATTAATGAACGCAGGCGCAGGCGTATCGAGCCCGGACTTGCAATCTCATCGATTCGCAGTACCGTATGATTTTTGCCGGCCTGTTTCAAGATATTTGTTACTTCGTCCATAAAAAACGAATCAGGTCCGCAGCCAAATGAGTTCAGTTGCACTAATTGCACATTTTGTGGCAGTTTAGCCACCTCCATTGCTGCCCGAATCATCCGGTTCGGATACGACCACTGCGATACGATGTTGAGTTTTTTGAATCCGTTACTTCCATTCAGGGTTTGGTTTGCCTGCGTGTATTTATCGTTTGCGTTTCCATTCAGGGCTTGATTTGTCTGAATGTCTATGTAGTTTCCATTCAGGGTTTGATCATGGCAGGCTCTGAAAACATCTTCTGTTAGCGCCGTTACCCCCATGTCGGATAACAGTTGTCCGACTTTTTGAAGCACTAACGGGTCGGTATGGTAAGGACGACCGGCGACCACAAAAACAAGCTGTTTTGTTTTCAGCGCATCGTTGAGTATCTGTTTTTGTTTGATACACAAGCTATTTTTTGCTGCCTGTCGTGTCTCTATCGCTTTATGAAACGCTTTCATAAAAACGTTTTTCGACACGCCGAGCGACGAAAAATAGGCATAACACCCTTTTTCCAATGTTTCAGGGTTATTAAAAGAAATCACCGGTTTGTCGAAAGGGACGCTATATTTCTCCTGCGGGTCGATAGCGCTGCGAATGACGTCAGGATAACCGCTAACAATGGGGCAATTAAAGGAATTACAGGAATCAATAAAATCTTTTTCTTCCTTTGGCACGATGGGATAAAAGATACGGTCCACCTTTTGTTCTATCAGCGAAAGGATATGTCCGTGCACCAATTTGGCAGGGAAACAGATGTTGTCGGACATAATACTGCCGACTCCTTTCTGATAAAGCGGATAAGATGATTCGGGAGACAGTACGACTGTAAATCCACATGCGGTAAATAAAGTGTGCCAGAAAGGATAATTATCGAACATATTCAATACGCGCGGGATGCCGACGCTTTTTAATTGAAAATCGGGAATTGAGAATTGAGAATTGAACAGTATCTCCGTTTTCAGGTCGAAGGCGTTATATCCTTTTGCCGGTGCGGTATTCTTATTATAGAATATTTTTTCGCATTTATTGCCTGCATAGCTGATATTATTGTTTTCAAACGTAAAACGCAGGACGGAACATTGGTTTGTACATCCTTTGCAATGCAATTCTTTTGTATCTATTTTATCTACGTCCGGTAACGGTTCTTTGCCTGTAAAGGATGTTGGGTTTTGTTCGGTCTGTTGCATTTTTTTAGCATGGAGGGCTGCCCCCAAAGCGCCCATCAGTTCCGGGTAATCGGTTGAGCTGATTGTTTTTCCGGACAAAAGCTCAAGAGCGCGGTAGACGGCATCATTGCGAAATACGCCACCCTGCACGACGATATGGTCGCCTAACTTGTTCAGGTTCGATATTTTCAGCACTTTGAAGAGGCAGTTTTTGACGACCGAATAAGCGAGGCCGGCGGCTATATCTCCTAAAGCAGCATTTTGTCGGAGAGATTGTTTCACTTTGGAGTTCATAAAAACGGTGCAACGCGAGCCTAAATCGCTTGGATAAGCGGCGAGGCAGGCTTGTTGTGTAAACTCCTTCAGGCTTAGTTGCATGGTAGCAGCAAAATTCTGCAAAAAAGAGCCGCATCCCGACGAACAGGCTTCGTTCAGTTCGATATTAGAGATGATGCCTTTGTCCGTAAAAATTGATTTCATATCCTGACCGCCTATATCGAGCACAAAGGACACATCGGGGTCAACAAATTGCGCTCCTGCCAAGTGGGCCATTGTCTCGACGACGCCATAATCAAGACCTAAGGCCGATTTGACTAATTCCTCACCATAGCCTGTCGCTGCCGAAGCGATGAAACGGAACGTCACTCCTTGCGCAGCTGCTTCGCGGTAAAACAGGTTGAGGCCTTCGATGGTTTTTTTCAGTGGGTGGCCTTTATTAGGCGCATAATAGGTATAAATCAACTTTTCGTTGTCGTCCATGATCAGGATTTTGGTTGTTGTCGACCCTGAGTCAATGCCGAGATAACAGTTAAGGTTCTGTTGCAGACCTAACTCCTCTCGGTTCAGCTGTTTTATCTTACGTTTTGATTGCCAGGCGGCATAGTCGATTTCATCCTTAAAAAGGGCAGGCAAAGCATCCTTCTGTGATGGTTCTTTTACCGCTTCCAGGTCATGGTATAAGTCAGTTAAATTCACCTTTTCATCCATAGGGGTGCAGCACAGCGCACTACCTGTAGCCGGAAAATACTCACTATTTTCGGGAAGCAGCGTATCCTTGTCGTTCAGATGCAAAATATGCCTAAACGCATCCCGTAAGGCAGGAATAAAAGTCAGCGGACCTCCGGTAAAAAGTATTTTCGGATGCATCTCCTGTCCGTGCGAAAGGGCTGTAATACCCTGAAGGGCAACCGTATGAAGTATTGACATCGAGATGTCGGGTACGGGGATATTCCGGCTGATCAGGTTCTGGACATCTGTTTTGGCAAAAACGCCGCACCGTGATGCTACCGGATAAATCTTTTTATATAGTAAGGCTTGTTGTCCTAATTCTGCTACGGTGATATTCATCAGGTCGGCCATCTGGTCGATAAAGGCGCCTGTTCCGCCGGCGCAACTGCCGTTCATACGAATATCCGGCTGTTGTCTTTCGGAGAAAAAGACCATTTTGGAATCCTCACCTCCCAGGTCGATCATCGCACCAGTATCGGGATACATCCGTTTTATCAATTCAACCGAAGCCACTACTTCCTGTATAAAAGGGATATTGGCGCGTTCTGCCATCCCTATCCCTGCGGAGCCGGTTATTTTAATCTGAAACCGTTTATCGGGAAATAAAGCCGCTATCTGCTTGAGTTCCTCAATAAGAATCTTGTCTATATTGGTTTTATGTCTTTTGTAGGATTTGTATACATGATGCTCTTCCGAATCTAAAACAATTATTTTCAATGTAGTTGATCCGGCATCGATACCCATTCTGTATGTACTATCTACGTGTCTCATGTGAATTTACTCGCTTGCGATTAAAAAATTTGTTGCATTATCAGTCAGGGGAACCATGATATGATCCCCTATTCTCGGTACGCTGATAAGTCAATCAAATAGTAATCTCCTCCAGGGTATAGATATAATAGGTTAATTCCGGTATATAGATATCGTTCGAATAAATTTGAAAAGGCAACAATTCAGTCCAACAAACCTCTTCTTGAATCATTTGTGCAAGGAGTTTTTGGAGGTTCCGTTTAAAATGTGAAATCCAATCAATCGTTCGGGCAGATGTTTCAAAAAAATAGAGAAATGGGGTATGATTGTTGTTCTGATAGGAATCGGTTTTATTCTCGTCGTAATTCGTTAAAATATCTCTGTTTTCCGATGATCGTTTTGCTAAAATAGCGTTCTTTATCTCCGAGATACGGGAAAAAAAGCCCTCATTCTCGCCTTCAACCATCATTTGATGATTACAAAAACAACTGTTCTCCTCCGGAAAATAAATCATTTCCGAAGGTATCATACTGATAATCAGGAGTAAAATAAATAATTTTATCTCAGTAATCATATCATTAAATTATTTTCCCTTACAACTAAATTAGTGGCAAAGGTAACAAAAAATTTTGTTTTTGGTGTCATAAAAAAAAATCTCTATGGATTGGCGTATTTCAGTCTGACAGAAACGGCCTTTTTGTGCCCTTCGAGTAACTCGGCTTCTGCCATAAGTTCGATTGTTGGCCCTAGCGCTTTCAATCCTTCTTCAGTTATTTCCTGAAAAGTGATTTTTTTCATAAAACTATCTAAATTTACGCCGCTAAACATTTTGGCATATCCTTTTGTTGGCAGCGTATGGTTTGTGCCTGAAGCATAGTCGCCGGCGCTTTCCGGCGTATAAGGCCCTAAGAAGACACTGCCTGCATTGATAATTTTTGTGCTCATCTCCGCATAATTTGCGGTTTGTATGATCAGATGTTCCGGCGCATATTCGTTCGTAAAATCAACTATTTTCTCCTCATCTTCGAGGATGACGATGTTACTGTGTGCCAGCGATTTTTCCACAAAGTCGCGACGGGGCAGTTGGGTAAACCGGTTGGTTATTTCCTTTTTCACTGCTTCGGCTACTGATATGGATGTTGTCACTAACAGGGACTGACTGTCGCCTCCATGCTCAGCCTGTGAAAGGAAATCGGCGGCGATGAAAGCCGGGATAGCTGTCGAATCGGCTATAATCTCTACTTCTGAAGGGCCGGCGGGCATATCTATTGCTACATCCATCAAACCGACAAGTTGTTTAGCGGCTACAACATATTGGTTACCTGGCCCGAATATCTTATACACTTTAGGGATACTCTCCGTACCGTAGGTCATGGCTCCTATCGCTTGAATACCGCCGACTTTGAACACTTTACTGATGCCGGTGGCTTTGGCGGCAAACAGGATAGCCGGATGCACTTTCCCTTCGCTGTTTGGCGGGGTACAAAGCACAATCTCCTTACAACCCGCAATACGGGCAGGCGTCGCCAGCATCAAAACAGAGGAAAACAACGGGGCTGTACCTCCCGGTATATACAATCCTACGCGTTCGATAGCGACCGCTTTTTGCCGACAAATCACGCCGGGCATTATTTCCAGGCATAATTCCTCAAATTGTTGTGCGGCATGAAACTTTTCAATATTCCGGTGTGCGATATAGATTGCCTCTTTCAATTCGTCAGGAAGCATCTTTTCCGCTTCATTTAACTCATCTTCCGAGACCTGCAAATCAGCCACACATACTTTGTCAAATTGCGCTCCATAGCGGCGTATGGCCTCATCGCCATTCATTTTCACATCATTCAGGACAGTTTGAACGGTATCCAACAGCGATGTTACATTCAATTCAGGTCGTCGTTGAATAGCTGCCCATGTTGTCCTGTCGGGGTATTTATACGTTTTTATTTCCATAATTTCAGTAGCTTACTTCCATCCATATTTAAACGGCAAAATTACATCGTTATTTTCGTATATGCAAAAAAATCGGTATCTTTGCCAGATGATCACTAATTAACACTTTTCATATGTCTTATTTAATCATCGGAGCTACTGCAATTGTATCATTAATATGTTTTGGCCGTAGGGAACTCATCAATCGGTTTTCGTTTAATGCTTATGCTATCCTTAAAAGAAAAGAAATCTATCGTTTCATTACGCATGGATTTATACATGCCGACATGACACATTTACTTGTTAACATGTTTACATTCTATTTTTTCGGTGCATACATGGAATCGATGTTTACAAATATCGGGTTCGGTCGATTAGAATATATCGGTTTATATTTCGGAGGCATGATTTTCTCATCCGTTTTCGACTTGATCAAACATCGTGAGAATGTATATTATCAATCTATCGGAGCATCGGGAGCCGTATCTGCCGTTCTTTTTTCATCCATCATTTTTAATCCGTGGGGTATCATTTTATTGTTCGCCGTTATTCCGGTTCCGGGTATAATTTTCGGCGTCCTGTATATTATTTATTGTCGGCAAATGTCCAAACGGTCAACCGATAATGTGAATCACAACGCCCATTTATGGGGCGCTGTATTCGGATTAGTATACCCTATCCTGCTAAAACCCTCATTATTATACATGTTTTTCAGCAGGATAAAAAATATACCTTGGTTCACATGAAGGATTTATTAGACATAGCTCGCTATGTCTCTACGGTTAGGAAACAGCAAACCGGTAACTACCCTGGTTTACCTGTACAATCAGATAACCTTTTTCCATTCCTTTCTTTTCGATACCCGCCACGTTCTCGATGGGTTGTCCGTTTTCAGTTACAATGGCATTATTAGTAATGGGGATATACACGGTTGCATGGCTGCCGACCGGTATAGTGACATTCATCTCAAGGCGACCGTCTTTCTTACACACTTCGGAAACCACTTTTCCGTAAGGTGTTTGTGGTGCATAGCATGCATAGTCTAATTGTTCCGGCAACTTGGGTTTGATAATGATATGTTTATAGCCGGGTTCGTTTTCGTCGACATTCACCCCTGCCAACGTGCGGTAAAACCAGTTTAAACCTCCACCGAACATGGGATGGTTGCGTGATGATTGTCCGTTCCAGTGTTCCCAGGTTACAGTGGCTCCCTGTTCTATCCAGTGGCCATAACTTGGAAAATCGCGTTTATTCATTGCTTCACAGGCTACATCGTTCATCCCGTGTGCTGCCAGCGTTTCGAAGAAAAACTGTGTGCCGTAGATTCCGGTATTCAGATGTCCGTTATATTTTTCTGTTATTTCATGGTACAGGGTTTTCACCACATCGTCATAATGCGTCGAAGGCACGCCCATCACTAACGCGAAGATGTTACTTCCAAAATCGCCATATGTCATATTTTCAGCATCATAGAACTTATTATGAAATGCTTTCTTTACATCGTCGGCAATGTTTGAGAAATACGCCGCATCATCTTGCCGGTTCAATGCCTTGGCAGCGCGGGCAGTGAAATCAGCACAACGCCACAGGTAAAAAGTATGTACCAATTCTTCCGGGGGGATTTGATATGCCGGCGCCCAATCGCCGAGGCTCATCCAATAATTGGCTTTATCCGAATTAATATTGGTACGTTGTTGAAACATGGTGCCTTCTTTTGTGAGCCAGGTCAACATATAGCGCACCTGTTCTTTCATGGCGAAATAATTATCTTCGAGCATCTTTTTATCTCCATAGTGGATATAAAATTCCCATGGCATAAGTGTCATAGCCGCTCCCCAGGGTACTCCTCCGCCACAACCGGGCTGCCAAGGCGCGCTGTTAGGGACATATCCTGTTTCTATATTTTGAACGTCTCGCATATCGCGTATCCATTTTGTATAGAAAGCGGCTGCATCAAAATTATGCAGGGCAGTGACGCAGGCCACCTGTCCATCGCCTGTATAAGGGGATCGTTCGCGATGAGGGCAGTCGCTCATGATACCGCCATGTATATTATCCAAAAAACTCCGGCGCCATATGGTATTTATTTCGTTGAACAGAGGGTTAGAGGTCTTAAACTCCGCGGCAACCTTCAGGTCTGTATTGACTGCTTCGGCAGTCAGCATGTCGGGTGTCAGGTGGTCTATCCCGCTGATAACGGCTTTACTGAATACATACCAGGTAAAACGCGGAGCATACGATTCTTTTCCGTCTCCTTTAAAGACATATTTCTGCACGCCCAAGTCTGATTCGCAAACATATTTCACATCCAAGGTGTCCCCTTTCTTGCCTTGAATATCCTTGAAACGTATCCAGCCGGATATTTCCACGCCAAAATCGACTTCATACTTGCCGGCGTCATTTTTGGTCAGCGATACGGGTTTTAATAATTCCGTCACCTTATCGGTAGGGGCGGTGTGAGCATTCAGTTCGCCGGTAGGCGGTTGTCGCAGTACGGCGTTTTTCCAGTCGGCATCGTTACAGGCTGCGGTTGCCCATCCGGGTGTCTCACGGTTGGCATCGTAAATTTCGCCAAGATAAACCCCATTCATGACTATGGGTGATTCCTTCACTTTCCATGTTTCGTCTGTGCAAATCACCTCTTTTGTTCCGTCAGTATAGGTGATTTCAATCCGGCACAGAAAGCGGGGCGACCCGAAAGGGGCTACCCAGCGCAAATTCGTACAATCGTAGAATCCGTCGCCGATGATAGCGCCTGCCACATTTTGTTTTTTGTGAAGCATGTCTGTGACATCATAAGCCAAGTACATTACGCGGTGTCCCCTGAAATTATTGTCGATAGAGATAAGTAACCGGTCAAAAGCGACGTCATCGCGGTTAGAGAAATTAGTCAGGTTCGGAACTAAGCAGTCATCGCCTACTTTTTTACCATTCAGGTACAATTCAAAGTAACCCAGGCCGGTTACAAAGGCTTTTGCGGAGGCGATATTACCTTTTACATCGAATGATTTACGAAGTAATGGCGCCGGAAAATAAGGATACTGCGTATAATGTGGAACGGCTAACAGTTGTCGCGCGTCAGTTTGGCTGATGATACGGCGCGGTTCTTCGCCTTGCCAGGGCGCTCCAATCCATTTCGCCTGCCAGTCACCGGGAGAAAGCAGACCCATGCCCCAGAGGGCTGGCGCGCTCCATGGGGAGGCCATGTCATTACTGTCCCACACCATTACTCTCCACCAATAATCCTTGCCTGATTGCAATTGGCTACCTGTGTATGGCACTAAATAAGAATCTTCGGACATCGTTTTTCCGGTGTCCCATATATCGGCTTCGCCTTTCAACAGTTTGGCTTTCGACGAGGCCACACAAATACGGTAAGCTTGCTGACGTTCGCCGCGCACCTTGTCCGAAACTGCATCATTAATCCAGGATAACCGAGGCGTAACCACATCTACTACCACCGGATTTGTCATAAACTCGCAGGTTAACCGCACCGGCTTAATTTTACTTTGTTCGGTGCATGAGATGTTAACAAATAACATGAACAGCAGGCTTAGAGCGCTGATTTTAAAAAATTTTGATGTCATTAGTAAGGTTTTTTTTATTATGAGTGAATAATTTTTAGTACGGATATAATCGGCAAAATTACAATGTTATCTTTGAATACGCAAAAAAAATTTGGCTATAAGAAAATAGTTTTTTAATTTTACCGGCCTATTTGAGCGCCATTCTCATTGTTTAACTTTTTTTAATATGAAAAAATCATGCCATTCGGAATAATTAGAAATCAACTGAACGCTGTCAAAGGCATTGCTTTACTACCGGCAGTAATTGCCGGAAACGCATGTGCACCCCAAGTACGGCAGGAGCGTCCCAATATTATTTATATATTGACGGATCAGCAAAACGCTTCTATGATGAGTTGTGCCGGAAACAGTTGGCTACAAACTCCGGCCATGGATTATATTGCGGAGCATGGAGTAAGGTTTACACGGGCTTATACTACCAATCCGGTATCTGCTCCGGCAAGGGTTAGTATGATGACCGGTCGTTTTGCAGGTTATTTTCAGGATAACCGGGGAAACCGAGTCAGGGAAAATGACGGAGCGATGAAGATAACGGCCATTTCGGAGGAGGTACGCAAAACCAACCTCGCTTCAGCAATGCAAGAGGCTGGTTATGATCTTTTTTTCGGAGGCAAACAACATCTGCCCGGCGTATTAAGTCCGGAGGGATTAGGGTTTGATGTGTTCAGCAGAAATGAGCGTGATGAATTAGCTGAAAGTGCGGCTCAATACATCAAAAAGGAACATGAAAAACCTTATTTCATGATTGTATCGCTCATTAACCCCCATGATATTTGTTACATGGCTATTCGCGATTTCGCCGAAACGGAGGAGGAGATGGGCATTATAATAAATGGTAAGACGGAAGTTGCCACATTGGATGCTGCCCTTAAAATCCCTGACGGGATATCGCGGGACGAATTTTTCTCTACTTATTGTCCCCCGTTACCGCCTAATTATGAGCCACAAGTCGACGAGCCACAGGCTATCGACCGGTTGATAAATCTACGTCCTTTCCGTGTCCTTGCACGTGAAAACTATACGGATGAACAATGGCGGATGCACCGTTGGGCTTATTGTCGTTTGACAGAAGTGGTTGACAGGCAGATTCAGGTCATCCTGGATGCTTTGAAAGAGAGCGGACAGGAAAAAAATACGTTGATTATATTCAGCAGTGATCATGGCGACATGGATGCGTCCCATCGTTTAGAGCACAAAACGGTACTGTATGAAGAATCTGCCAATATTCCTTTTATGGTGATGTGGAAAGGGAAGATTCGCGGCGGTCGGGTTGACAGCACACATCTTGTATCAAATATGCTTGATTTGTTGCCAACGGTTTCAGATTATGCCGGAAAAGCATCGTATGCCGATCCGAGAGGCAAAAGTCTGCGTCCTTTGCTTGAAAATAAAAAGACTGCATGGCGCAAAAGTTTAGGCGTAGAGACGGAGATAGGATATATGGTTGTTGATGAAAATAAACGCAAGTACATAAAACATGATGTTGTCGGGACTGAAGAACAGATATTTGATTTAAAAAAGGATCCGTATGAAACCATGCATTTCACAAATCATCCTGAATATGCGGATGTATTAGATGATCTCAGAAAACAATATATCGAGTGGTTCCCCGACATATAATTTCTTTTTTTCGTGTATAAAAATATTGTCGTGAGGATATATTTACAGAAAATGATTATTCCATTATAATTGAAATCGTTTTCAATCCTTTTCGGTTTTCCATTTATATTTCGTTGATAATATGAGTTGATAACTTGATATATACAGACAATTATTATCTGTTAAAATCTTGTTTATCACAATAATATCATTTATCTTTGTAAAAAATTTATTTTTTTATTTGAAAGGTGTATTAATTATTAAAACTAAATCGTTGTGTATAAATTATTTTTCACATATCTATCAAGTGTTGTAAAAGCGAATATAAGGCAATTATTATTTATGTTTCTCGGAGGGTTGTTTGCATCCTGCATCAGTAGTCCGTTTATGGACGACATCTCGGAGTACGTGGTGTCGCCTGTCGGAAAGAATATAAGTATCTCTATTAAAGTGCCCGGAAACAGTATTACGACCTACGCATCAGAAGAAGGAACGGCCGATGAAAATCATATTGACACCTTGTTTGTCAATATCTTCGAAGACAATGTGGTTGTAGAGAAGATAAAGTTATATGGCCCTACGTTACAGACGCTTAGCGGGTCGAACGACACGATCGTTCATATAGCCCGCGAGTTGGACAACCTCTCAGGCGGAGACCTTACGGTTGAGGTTTTTGCCAACCGTATGGCGGTGATTCCCGTCACCTCTGAAATACCGTTACCGGATAAAAACGATCCGGCGACATGGTTTATGATGTCAGGTTCGGGTAGGCTGGATTATAACGGGACAGCCTATCACGGAACGGTTCATATGACGCGGCACGTAGCCAAGTTGCGCGTCAGAATAACCAAGCACCCTGCAAGTATTCCTGCCGATTTGATTATCGATTACAACCGGATCAAGGTAGAGGCGCTGCAGGTACCTGACCGGACGCAGTTAATGGCGCCGCCGCCTGTGTCTACCCCGGTCGGGCTAACCTATATAAGCAGTTATGCGTCGCATACGGGAAATACCTTACGTCCGGAAACGCCTATTGCTACTTTTAACGGCGGGCAGATTGATTCTCTGTATCTCAATGAGAACTATCTGAACATCAGCGATTATAATGATCTGAACAAGACATTGGTAAAAATAACGATTCCTACGCAGGTGCCGGGCATGCCGGTGAAAACGGCGGAATATATCTACCCCTTATATACCGAAGGCAGTTATCAAATCAAACGTAATAACATTTATATCCTTGATATTCGGATTGCCGGTCAGACATTAGACCCGCTTGTCTCGATAGACATGCTCCCGTGGCAAGATGTGGAGGTGTCGGGTAATATCTATGGCGTTTCCATAGACCTCGACCGGTCAAAGGTGTCTCTATCGCCCTTTCATACGCAAAACAGTCCGGCTGTAATTAATTACAGTACGGATAACACATCTATTACATTAGACTGGAGCAAGGTGAATCCGGCTCACAATATCGATACAAGGGTCAATTACATACAGGGAAAAAAGGGACAGATCCGGTTTGCATGGGCCGAAGGTGGTGCGCCCGACTATTCATTTAAAGATACATTATACGTGATAGCCGGTAACATTATCAAATCGGTCATTTTGGAATATAACCTGCCGGAAGGTCATTTCGGCAACTGGGTGGGCGCTTTCTACCGTTGGAACCAAACAGGTGAGCGTATCATCAAGATGCGCAACACCGGTCAATGGACGGCTACAGTCACACAGGGGACCGGCTTTATCCGGTTGAACAGCGAGACGACTAAAGACGTCAACTGGGGGACTGCGTCTGCAGCTTTAGGCAACGATGTCGGCTTCGATGCTGCTTATCCGGTGACCGGCACAGCTACTACAGTAAGCGTCTCCAATTAACCATTACCGATAAATTTTCTACCCACCCATCGAACAATGGTAGCCGATGGACAGTTGTACCAAATAAGTCAACGGTTAATTAT
>JGI24702J35022_10000445_pt1 | contig 24915 bp, 22 predicted proteins | sample TergutTh196P4_FD_35022 | JGI IMG/M metagenome (IMG submission 35022)
CCTGCCTGTAGCCGAAGAAGCGCGGGTAACGGCGGAAATGTTGGGCAACAAGGTGGAAAAGCTATATGATGTAGGGGTGGCGGGTATTCACAGGCTGCTGGACAATTCGGACAAACTGACTTCGGCCAATGTGATCATTGTTGTGGCAGGCATGGAAGGCGCCCTTGCGAGTGTTGTTGGCGGCCTGGTGGATAAACCGGTGATCGCAGTCCCGACCAGTGTCGGCTATGGCGCCAATTTTGGCGGATTATCAGCTCTTTTGTCCATGTTGAATAGTTGCGCCAGCGGAGTTGGGGTCGTCAACATTGATAACGGATTTGGAGCAGGTTATCTCGCAAGTCTGATCAACAGGCAAATTGCACAAACGAAATTCCTGCCGCGGTCATGAAAAAATACGGTATCCTCAAGAAGGGAAAAGTATAAAGTTTGAAAATCCTTTATTTTGATTGTTTCTCGGGAATAAGTGGAGATATGACCCTGGGCGCTTTGCTGGATTTGGGTATTGATAAGGATGATTTTGTCAGGGAATTAAACAGACTGAATCTTTCCGGCTACGGTTTTGATATAAGAAAAACTTCAAAATGGGGCGTTGTCGGGACTGATGTTCATATATCCTTTGAACACTGTGATGATGCTCATGAGAGGAACCTCCTTGATATAGAGCGGATAATTGATGACAGTAGCCTCGGCGGTGAAGTAAAGGCCTTCTCAAAGCGTGTTTTTGGAATGTTGGCGAAAGCGGAGGGCAAAGTACACGGCGTATCGCCGGAAAAGGTACACTTTCATGAAGTGGGCGCGCTTGATTCAATACTGGACATCGTTGGCGTCGCTATCTGTCTGGACATTCTTAATGTCAAATGGATATTCTCGTCGCACCTGACTGATGGACACGGCATGATTGACTCACAGCACGGTCCGCTCCCAATCCCTGTGCCTGCAGTCGCGGAAATGTTGCAAGGCAGCGGCATATCCGTAAACATCACGGACGTCAGTACAGAGATGGTGACGCCGACCGGATTGGCGCTGCTAAAGACAATGACAAGAGAGTTTGGATTAATGCCAAAAGGAGTCAGAATCGATAAAGTAGGGTACGGCTTTGGGAAGAGGGACACCGGCAGGTTAAACGCGCTGCGGATTGTTAGCGGAACGATAAAACAAGAGGAAACTCCTGAGGAGACTACTGCTAATGGGGCTCGCGCCAATGGCGCTAACGCCGATAGAGCCGATGGTACTAGCGCTGATAGCGTCGATGGCACTGATGCTGCCGGCGCAAGCGAGGATCGCGCTGGCGCTGATAGCGCCAATGGCACAAGCGAGGATGGCGCCGGCGCTAATTGCGTCGCTGGCGCCGATGGCGCAAGCTCAGATGGCGCTGGCGCTGATAGCGCCGATAGCAACGATACTGATAACGCCGATGAGACATGTGAAATCGTCGCGATGATTGAAGCTAATATCGATGATATGAGTCCGGAGGCGTTGGGATATGTCATGGAAACATGCCTTTCCCGCGGGGCTTTAGACGTTTTTTTTACCTCGGTGTATATGAAAAAAAACAGGCCGGCGATCAAACTATCAATACTCTCTCGCCTGGATATGGAGAATGAACTGACGGATTTTGTCTTAAGGGAGACGTCTACAATCGGCGTCAGGTCGTATAAATGCAAAAGATCAACGATGAGAAGGCGAACAGAATTTGTTGAATTGCCACATGGCGTGGTGAGGGTCAAGGTTTCCGAGAGGGGGGAAATTGTGAAGTACTCACCCGAATACGAGGATTGTCGTATATACGCCCTGGAACATGGATGTTCCATTGTTGATGTCTATGACGAGGTAAGAAGGTTGTATCGGGGCGCGCAGTATTAACTCGACTTGAGCATTTCCAATGTAAACATTTAACCCCACGATAATAGTGACTGTGGGCAAAGCCATTGTGGGTAGCTTTCCAATGCGGACGATGCTTGTTTTTGTTATTTTGTTGACATGAAGTGTGAAAACACAAGAAAACGAGAGATAATAGCCGAATTCGGAAGGATTTTATATTGTAAATAAAAATAACACGGAATATCAAAGGACAACAGGTGAAATATCCTGAAAAACAGGACAATTGTAGTTTGACAGTGTTAGGCGCCTATATTAAAATGTCAGGGCCGATTGCGTTATTTCGGATATAGAAGCAGGTTGAGGAGGATTATTAATGAAGACGTTTATGGCTAAGCCCGAAGAATATGTCAACAACAGGAAATGGTATGTCGTCGACGCTGAAGGACAGGTTTTGGGCAGGCTTGCAAGTGAAGTTGCAAAAGTTCTCAGAGGCAAAAACAAGCCTGAGTATACGCCGCATGTTGACACTGGCGACCACGTCATTGTGATCAATGCGGAAAAAGTTGTCGTCACCGGACGCAAGCCGGATCAGAAGCTATACAGGCATCATACGGGTCATCCGGGGGGATTAAAAGAGATCAAATACAAGAATATGATGGAGAAGAGGCCAGAGAAGGTCATTGAGTTGGCTGTTAAGGGCATGCTACCTAAGAATAGCTTGGGGAGGCAGATGTATAAGAAATTGAATGTCTATAAAGGACCAGAGCACAATAATCAAGCTCAAAAGCCAGAAACACTTGAGTTAAACATTTAGGCGATAGACAGATGGGTACATTAAAGGGAATAAAGACATTAATAGATATATGTGCTGAGGGATAGATAATCTGGTTGGTTGGTTTGTTAGTAGGTTAGTAGGTTAGCAGGCTGGTGGTTGGTTTATTGGTTGATTAGTTAGTTGGTATTCAGGTTAGAGAGAGAGGGAATTGATCAGATGGCGAATATACAGTTTTATGGCACAGGCAGAAGGAAAAAGTCAATAGCGCGAGTTAGACTGATTCCCGGCGGCGGCGGGGTTAAGATAAATGGTCGTGATATTGATGATTATTTTGGATTGGAAACCCTGAGGGTTATTGTTAAGCAACCCCTTGTGCTGACGAAGACGATTTCCAGCTTTGATGTTGTTTGTTCCGTGTCAGGCGGCGGATTCACCGGTCAGGCCGGCGCAGTCAGGCATGGGATCGCGCGGGCGCTTTTGAAGGCTGACGGAGAACTGCGTCCGGAGTTGAAGCGAGCCGGCTTTCTCACGCGGGACCCGCGCATGAAGGAAAGAAAGAAGTATGGCTTGAAGAAGGCGAGAAGGGCGTCGCAGTTCTCAAAACGTTGATCCTCGAACGCGAAGATATCATTATTTACACAATATGATTTTTATGAAATGTGGTATTTTAATCCAAAACAATGCCACATTTTTTTATGTGACAAATGTTTAACAAAACAGAAGAAAAGGGATCCAACAAGAAAACAAACCAAGCCGGATTACAAACCCGATACTGACGTAAACGCCTGTTTGGCGGGAATCCTCAATTTGGACGGCCCCCGGTTTGGAGGTAAGGTTCACATATGCAAATCTCTTTATATAGCAATTCGCCGCGCGAAACAAGAGAAATAGGACGTAAACTGGGTTCAGCCCTGAAAGGGGGAGATACTGTCCTGCTGGACGGCGAACTTGGAGCGGGAAAAACCGTATTTACATCCGGAATTGCCGAAGCCCTTGGATATACGGGATATGTTACCAGCCCGACTTATACTATTATAAATGAATACAACAACCTTAAGACGGTGTTTTACCACATCGACGCTTATAGAGTGGACGATCCCGACGAGATTCTTGAGGCCGGATTCGAAGACTATATAAACCGGCAGGGTGTTGTCGTTGTTGAATGGGCGAGCAATATAGAAAAATATGCCCCGTTTAATTCAATACGGATCGTGATCGAAAAGTCAGTTCACGGTGAAAACCAGAGAGAGATAAAAATGGAAATGCCACAGGAGAGATACATGGAATATGAAAATATTTTCGATTGATACTTCCGGTATGGCCGCCTCGGTAGCAATTGCCGCCGACGGTAGACTGGCCGGCGGATTGTGGTTGGAACATGGAAAAACACATTCCCAGACACTGATGTCCTGCGTTGAAGCGCTTCTTGCAACCACAGAAGTGGAATTGCCTGATATTGACGTGTTCGTGGCGGTCAATGGCCCCGGTTCGTTTACCGGGCTTAGAATAGGAGTTACAACTATCAAAGCGCTCGCGTACGCGAATTGTGCGAAAGTTGCAGCAGTTAGCACTTTTGAATGTCTTGCTTTCAATTTACTCGCTTACACTGACAGGTTGCTGTGCTCAATGATAGACGCGAGGAATAATCAAGTGTACTATCAGATGTTCAGGACTGACGGAGCTTCGCTTGAGAAGGTGTGCGACGGGGATGTCGTAAATGTAGGAGTTATGGTACAAAAGCTGAGAGAGGCGGCGGCAGGGTCAGGGGTGGTCATAAATGGGGACGCGGCGAAGGGATATTTGGACTTTATTAAGGGTGAACTCGGAGAGAGCGACGTCGTTTGCGCCCCTGAGAGGAGCTTGTACACTGACGCCAGTGCTGCGGCACTGTTAGTGGGCAAGGAAGTTGAAGGGGGCGTGCTGACCAGGCTTGAGGCGCCTTTTTCTTTGACGCCAAATTACATGAGAGTGTCTCAGGCGGAAAGAGTCCGCGCCGAAAAACTCCAAGCCGAGGAACTTAAAACCGAGGCGCCCCAAGCAGAAAAACTCAAAACTGAGGAACTCCAAGCAGATAAACTTAAAACCGAAAAACTCCAAGCCGAGAAACTCAAAACCGAGACGCCCCAAGCAGAAAAACTCAAAACCGAGACGCCCCAAGCAGAAAAACTCAAAACCGAAAAACTCCAAGAGGAGAGGCGCGAGGAGGAGAAACACAAAAATTATGTACACCAAGCAGAAAAACTCGAAACCGGGGGACTCCAAGTTGAGAGGTTTCAGGCTGAGAGAACTCGCGCAGTTTACCTAAAAGCTAAATCGAGCCACATAGATCAGATTCTTAAAATCGAGAGACTGTGTTTTTCTGATCCGTGGTCTCACGCCATGTTTGCCGATGAGTTCGAAAACCGGCGCGCGCATTATTTCATAGCCCTTGTTGATGAAGAGATCGTTGGCTATTGCGGTTTTTGGAGCATTTTAGACGAAGGCCACATAACAAACATCGCGGTACATCCGAATTTTCGCAGGCGCGGTATTGGCGCCGGACTAGTCAATAAACTCCTCTCATATGCCTCGCATAACGGCATTGAGAGTTTCACGCTTGAGGTTAGGGAGGATAACACTCAAGCAATCAGGCTCTATAAGAAATTCGGCTTTGTTTCAGTGGGTATCCGAAAAAACTACTACCGGAAAGAAAAGAAAAACGCGGTAATTATGTGGAAGAAATGAACCAAAGCGGGCTTCATCTCTGATTACAACATCTTATGTTTACAACATCCATGTTTACAACATCCGCGTTTGCAACATCTTATGTTTACAACATCCATGTTTACAACATCCATGTTTACAACATCCGCATTTGCAACATCCATGTTTACAACGTCCTCTATATTAATGAAAACGATTTTAAACCCAGTATAAGCAAGAACAACGTGACAACGCATAAAGCCGATGTTGCGATGGTCAATTGGGCGGAGAGTTCGCCGTCGCTGCCCATCATTTCGGCTGTCGGGACGGCAGACACCGCGATTGGCGTGGCCATCATCGACAGCAGCGCGACCAGGCTCTCATTTCTAAAACCCAGGATTGCGCCAGCGCCCAAAACAACAACCGGGATAATCAACAATTTGAGCAGACTGACGAGCAGTATATGTGTTCTGTATCTTACGAATCCCTTTATTGTAAATGTTGCTCCCGTGAGAATCAAGGCCAGGGGCATAGTGACGTTACCCACATCCTGCAAAGCGCCCATAAAGGTTTCCGGAATCTCTACGCCTAAGACGAGACCAAGGGCGGCGGCGATTGCGGCAATTACACAGGGCGTTTTAATCACATCTAAGAATGCGCCCTTCAGATTTGGCTTTGACTGCCTGAAATATCCGAGTATGACAACAGACACGATGTTAAATATTGGAACGCATAGAGCTACAAGGACCGATGTGGGTCCCATCGCGCTTTCTCCATACAGAGAGTAACTGATTGCAAATCCGAACAAAATGAAATTACCGCGGTATAGGGCTTGAATGACTACCCCGGCCTTTTTCCTATCCTTTTCATAGATAGGAACGATAAAAAAAGAAAGGATAATAACAACTGCGAGAGAAGACATTGAGTAAGCAATAAAGTAGAGATTTATGTCTTTGCCAGGGTCTAAGGCGTAAATCTGTCGAAATAACAGCGCGGGTAAAAAAATCCGGAAGACTAAATTGTTTATTTTTCTTACCAGATCAGAATCGAGTATTTTCGCCCTCTTTGAAATATACCCGGTAACCATCATAAGGATTAAAGGAGTAACAACTTTTAGCGAGGTTAGAAAATTTTCCACAACCACCACCCTCTTTTCGCGTAAATACAATATACTCTATAAAAAGATGTATGGCAAGCGTATAAAGATTGTGGGTTTAGCTAATAGGCAAATGTTATAAAAATACTTGCCTGTCCAGTTTATTATGGTATAATTATTTTGTCTGGTGTAAAACTGATGTAAAACTGGTGAAAAAGCTGGTGTAAAAGCCGGTGCAGAAGCTATAGAAACAGTGCATAATGTGGTGCATATTGCGCTGTATAAAAGCGGAGTGGCTGGGGCGCGCAAAGGTTACGCATACAGATATGAAACGTAAAGCGAAAAACGGAAAGCGTTAAGCGTAATTAGCGGCGGTAAATTACAATACGCAGAGCGTGATAAGAGAAGGTAAGTATATAGCGTAGAACATGATAAGAGAAGGTTAAGTATAATGCGCAGAGCGTATTAAGAGAAGGTAAAGTATAAAACGTAGAGCGTGAAAAGCGGAGATCGCGTATGGTTTCAGGAAGGAGAGAGGTAACGTGGTTCGAACACAGGTAGAGGTAAAACCAGATTTATGGGCACAATCCAAATCAGTGGCGGAATTCATTCAAAAAGCCTCAGAATACAAGTCGTCCATATGGATGGAAAAGGATGGGAAGAGAGCTAACGCCAAGAGTATGCTTGGAATTCTGGCTCTGAATATTACTGAGAGCACCTCGATTTCACTCATCGCAGATGGAGTAGACGAAGAGATCGCGGTCAAGGTGTTGGGGGAGTATATCAGTTCAAATGCCTGAGCTTGTTGAGAGTCGTCCGGTAAAGAGTTTTGATGTCAATAACGAACTAAAAAAACTGCCTGGGAAACCGGGCGTTTATATTATGAAATCCATAGCCGGAGAGATTATATACATCGGCAAGGCTGTCAGTTTAAAAAACAGGGTAAAGCAGTATTTCCAGTCCAATACTAATCACACGCCAAAGATTAAGATCCTCGTATCCAAAATTGATAGTTTTGAATACATCGTTACTGATTCGGAATTTGAGGCGCTTATTCTGGAGTGTAATCTAATCAAGAAGCACAGACCGAGATACAATGTGCTTCTTAAAGATGACAAGCATTTCCCATACATAAAGATCACCGTCAATGAAGAATACCCGCGTGTTTTGATGACGAGAAAGATAATAGATGACGGAGCAAAATACTTCGGGCCTTATCTAAACGTCCATTCAATCTATGACACCATACAGGAACTAAGGCGGGTGTTTCCCTTAAAAAGCTGTAAAAGGGTTTTCCCCAGGGACTTTGGTAAAGAGCGCCCGTGCTTGAATTACCACATCGGAACGTGTATGGGGCCTTGCACCGGTCGTATCAGTAAAGAGGAATATGATTTGGCGATTAGAGATATTTGCATTTTTTTATCAGGAAAACACGAAAAAATTGTAGATAATCTTGAGGCTGAAATGCATAAAGCAGCGGATGAAATGCGGTTTGAAGCTGCGGCAAAGATGAGGGACAAGCTCGCGGCGTTGAGGCACATCCAGGAAAAGCAGAAGGTGCTGTCTACCGCTCAACATGATCAGGATGTAACGGCGTACTATTCGGATGGGATCGACACTTGCATATCGGTGTTTTTTATCAGGGGTGGGAAATTAGTTGGCAAGGAGCAGTTCGTGTATGAGGGGGCAGTATCTCCCGGCTCAACAGAGCTACTCTCCGAGTTTATTCAACAGTTCTATGCAAATACCGACTTCATCCCAAAAGAGGTGATTATACAAGACGCGATCGAGGGGATCAGCCTGTTGGAGATGTTTCTGTCAAAAAAGAAGGGAACGTCGGTCAACATAATTGTGCCTTCGAGAGGAGAAAAACTCTCAATGGTCAAGATGGTACAAAAAAACGCCGAGATTGAGTTCACAAACAAAAAGGCGGAGCTGGCGGCGGAGGAAGGCAGGATAAGAGAGGGCCTTGAGATAATTGAGAGCATTGTCGGGATCAGTTTTGAGAATGGCAGGATAGAGGCAATGGATGTTTCAAATTATGGAGAGAACGACAAGGTGGCTTCACTGATTGTGTTCGAGCAGGGAAGACCCTTGAAGCCCGCTTACAGAAGGTTTAAAATTGTTGGAGTAACGGGACAGGACGATTATGCCTGTATGCAGGAAGCATTGTTTCGACGATTCAAGAACATGGTTGAGGGGAAAGCAAATTTTAAAAGAAAGCCTGATCTGTTTCTGGTCGACGGGGGCAAAGGGCATTTATCGAGCGCGATTGAGGTGATCAGGAGCTTAAACCTGAATATACCTGTGGCGGGCATGGCTAAGGACGCCAGGCACAACACCTCGTCACTGGTGACTGTTAAAGGTGAAACCGGGCTGGCTGATTTCCCGCAGGCGCTAAGGCTCATCTCGGCGATTCAGGAGGAGGCTCACAGGTTCGCCGTTGATTACAGTAAGAAGTTAGCGGCAAAGAGGCTTTCCATTTCGGAATTGGATGATATAAAAGGGGTCGGGAAGAGGAGAAAAATGGCTCTGCTCGCGCATTTCAAGTCTCTGGGAAATGTTCGGAAAGCGGAGTTAGAGGAAATAGAAGAGGTAATTGGCATTGATAAACCGACTGCCAGGAATATTTATGAACACTTTAGAAGGTGAATGAAATTGTCTGTTTACGCGATATCCGACTTGCATTTGTCATTTGGGGCGTCAAAACCCATGGATGTTTTTGGGGCGGAGTGGATCGGATACACGGAAAAAATTGAAACGGAATGGCGGGCGTTGGTGGGCGTTGATGATACTGTCCTGTTGCCCGGGGATATATCATGGGCAATGTATATTGACGAAGCTCTGCCGGATTTCAAGTTTCTGGAGAGCCTGCCGGGGGAGAAAATAATCTCAAAGGGCAACCATGACTATTGGTGGACGACGATGAGAAAAATGAAGGAATTCCTTGAGGGAAACGACTTGAACTCGATATCATTTCTTTACAACGACAGTATTGTCGTCGAAGAAAGTATCGGGATAACAGCAGCCAGGGGTTGGGTTTTGCCGGGTTCACCGGATTTTGGCGAACAGGATGAGAAATTATACAACAGGGAAAAGATAAGATTGGAATTGTCTTTTAAGGCGCTTAAGAGGTACAGTGATGTGAGCAAGGTCATATTGATGCTTCATTATCCGCCATTATACGTTGACAACCAGATTTCAGGCTTTACTGATATAATAGATGAGCATAAGCCGGAGGTGTGCATTTACGGGCATTTGCACGGAAGGCATGTGGAAAATGCGTTTGAAGGCAAGCGGCGCGGCACGGAGTACAGGCTGGTGTCGTCGGACTGCCTGAAGTTCAAGCCGCTGTTGTTGAGTGGGTGAATGCGCGCCGAGCTTGGTTGGGCGGGCGTCGTACTGTTGGCGGAGTTTATAGCTGCCGTAGTTGAACGGTTGAACGCGCGCCGATCTTTTTTGGGTGGGAGACATCTGGCTGGCAGTGTTTATAGCTGCCGTAGTTGAACGGTTGAATGCGCGCCAATCATTTTTGAGTGGGAGACATCTGGTTGGCGGAGTTTCGAACTGCCGTAGTTGACGGGATGAACGCGAGCCGAATATACTGTAAATTGGAATGAAGTATTAAACATAAACCGGGGGAATTGGCAATGAGAGATGAACTCCAAAGGATACGGGAAAATGCAAGAAAAATGCTGAGCGAAGCAAAAAGCCTCCAGGAACTTGATGCAATCAGGCTCAAGATCTTGGGAAAGAAAGGCGAGTTGACAACGATACTGAGGGGTATGGGTTTGCTTACTCAGGATGAGCGGCCAAAAATCGGTCAACTGGCAAATGAAATCAGGGCGGAAATCGAGAGCAACATTTTCGCAATTGAAAAGAGGCTTACCGCGTTGCTGCAAGAGGTGAAGATGCGAGAAGAAGTCATAGACGTGACTCTTCCGGGAAAGAGAAGGTATCCGGGGCACAGGCATCCGATAAGCATCATAACCAGCCACGTTTGTGAGGTTTTTATGGGGATGGGGTATTCTATCGCCGAAGGGCCGGAAATTGAATTTGATAAGTATAATTTTGAACTGCTGAATATTCCGAAAGGCCATCCCGCAAGAGATGCGCAGGATACATTTTATATTAATGAAGACGTCGTCCTCAGAACGCACACGTCGCCCGTTCAAGCCAGAGTGATGTTGTCGCAAAAGCCCCCGATAAAAGTAGTTTGTCCCGGCAGGGTATTCAGATCCGATGCCGTAGACGCCACCCATTCGCCGGTATTTCACCAGATAGAAGGACTTGTCGTGGATAAGGGGATTACAATGGGAGATCTTATTGGGGCGTTGAATACGTTTGCATCGCGTACTTTCGGCCCAAAAACGAGGATTCGGCTCAGGCCGCACCATTTTCAGTTTACAGAACCCAGCGCTGAAGTGGACGTATCGTGCTGGGAATGCGGCGGATCGGGGTGCAGGCTGTGCAAAAATGAAGGATACATCGAAATCCTCGGGGCGGGCATGGTTAACCCGAAGGTTCTCGATATGTGTGGCATAGACAGTGAAGTATACAGTGGTTTTGCATTTGGAATGGGAATTGAGCGAGTGACCAGCTGTAAGTTTGGAATTGATGATATGAGGTTGCTGTATGAAAACGATATAAGATTCTTGAACCAGTTTTAGAGTGAACTGGAATCATGGCGCCGGAAAGTAATACTGGCGCCGGGAAGAGGAGATTAAAGCCGGAGAGTGGCTGAGATAAAGCCAGGGAGAGGCTGGGATAAAGCCGGAGAGTGGCTGAGATAAAGCCTGGAAAGAGGCTGAGATAAACTTGAGAGAGGCTGGGGTAAAGCCGGAGAGTGGTCGAGATAAAACTAGAGAGAGGCGATAAAAGCCGGGAAGAGGCGGTTAAAGTCGGAGAGAGGCGGTTAAAATATGCTGGTACCTGTAAAATGGCTTTATGATTATGTGGATGTTGATATTGATATAAAAGCATTTTCCCATAAAATGACGATGTCTGGGACAAAGGTCGAGAGCGTCAGCACAAGGGGAGAGGGCATAGAAGGAGTTGTTGCGGGGCGTGTGCTGTCTATAGACAAACATCCTGAAGCCGATAGGTTGTGGGTTGCCCTGGTCGATGTGGGCTTAAGCGCTGAAGGGCGCGCGGGCGGAGGCACATTCGGCGGTTCAGTAACTGATGTACGCGCAGGTGTTGATGAAGGCGCCGGCGCCGGCGTTGGCGATGGCGTTGGCATTAACGTTGGCGATCACGTTAGCGTGGACAAGGGCTTCCCAGGAGCGCTGCAGATAATAACAGGCGCGGACAATGTAACACGGGGAGACATCGTGCCGATAGCCCTTGACGGGTCGAAGCTGCCGGGAGGCGTCAGAATCAGGAAGAGTAAGATGAGGGGAATCGACTCCTGGGGAATGATGTGTTCTATACAGGAATTGGGCCTGTCAAAGGAAGATATTCCGTCAGCGCCTGAGGACGGGATTTTGATCTTGGATAAGAATGTGTCGCCTGGAGCGGATATTCGCGATGTATTGGGGATAAACGAGGCCATAATAGAATTTGAGCTTACCTCAAATAGGCAGGATTGTCTAGGAATTTTGGGTATTGCGCGGGAGGCGGCCGCCGTTTTATTGAAGAAGGTCAAGATGCCGCCAACGTCTATTGAGGAGGAAGGCGCCCCGATCGGAGGCGCAATCAACATTGAGATAGAGGCGCCTGATTTGTGCAGCAGGTATACCGCTCGGGTTGTCACCGACGTCAAAATCGCAGAGTCGCCTGAGTGGATGAAGACGCGGCTGATAAGCGCGGGTGTGAGGCCAATCAATAACATAGTTGATATTACAAATTTTGTCATGCTAGAGACCGGTCAGCCCATGCACGCTTTTGACATGAGATTCATAAACGACCGTAAAATAACTGTCAGGCGCGCGAAATCCGGCGAGTTGATTGAAACACTCGATGGAACGGGCAGGACCTTGGACAAAGACATGCTGGTCATAGCGGATGGGAAAAAGCCCGTGGCGGTTGCAGGCGTAATGGGAGGCGCGAATTCTGAGATTTTGGACGATACGACGGAAATCCTTTTTGAATCCGCCAATTTTAACGGGGTTTCAGTCAGAAATACATCAAGGAAGCTAGGACTCAGGACTGAGTCGTCGGGTAGATTTGAGAAGGGCCTAAATCCCGAAATCACGATGTTCGCTGTAAATAGAGCCGCTGCCTTGACGGAAATGCTGGGGGCAGGAAAGGTCATGAAGGGAGTAGAGGACTGCTATCCCGTAAAACCGGCGCCAATGACAGTCCCATTTAATACAGACAAGGTGAATAGGCTCCTTGGAACAAATTTAAGCGCCGAGTATATGCTTAGTATACTTGATAGGCTTGGATTCGAATACGACAGTGATAACAACGCTCTTATGGCTCCGGCGTTCAGGCAGGACATTGAAATGGAGGCGGACATTGCAGAGGAAGTGGCAAGGTTTTATGATTACAACAATATCAAGCCTACGTTGAATCCGGGAACTGAGATGACTTTGGGTATACTAACTCAAAAGCAGAAGTTGAAAGCCATAGTAAACGATGTGATGCTATCGTGCGGTTTGTCAGAGATATATACGCTATCATTTCACAGCCCGAAGGTTTTTGATATATTGAAGATCCCGGACGACGACCCTGTTCGCAATGCGGTTAAGCTGCAAAACCCCTTGAGTGAAGACTACAGTTTAATGAGGACAACTACGCTTTATGATATGCTCAAAGTTATAGCGTCTAATCACAGCAAAAGAGCGGCGTCGGTTTCCCTGTATGAAATATCGTACACATACCACTTACAGGATGGCGCCGAAGAGAGATCAATTGGCGCCGAAGCGAAATTGAATGACGCAGGCAAGGGATCAAATGGCGCAGGCAAGGGATCAAATGGCGTAGGCAAGGGATCAAATGGCGCAGGCAAGGGATCAAATGGCCCAGGTAAGAGCTCGATTGGCGCTGAAGAGAGATCGATTGGCGCCGAAGCGAAATTGGATGACGCAGGCAAGGGATCAAATAGCGCCGGCGCGGGATCTAATTGTGTCTGTGTGGGGTCGGGTGTAGCCGAAGCGAAACTTGATGGCGCCGGAGCGGGATCGGATATCGCCGGAGCGAATTTGGATGGCGCCGGAGCTGGAGCGATTGGCGCCGGAGCGGGATCGGATATCGCTGCAATTGAATTGCCCGTTCAAAAGGACGTCTTGACAATAGGCATGTATGGAAAGGGTATAGATTTCTATAGCTTGAAAGGAGTAGTTGAAGACCTCATAGACAAGCTTGGCGTTAAATGCGCCATATTCGCTCCGCTAACCGATGTTCCTCAGTTCCATCCCGGAAAGACGGCAGGAATAATGATTGGAGAAAAAAAGGTTGGATTCATCGGTGAAGTCCATCCCGATATATGCAAAAGCATGGAACTTCCCGATAAAACATATGTAGGAGTTATTGAGCTGGAATGTCTTTATAACGCGTCGGATTTAGAAAGGGAATACTCGAAACTGCCTAGATACCCTGCGGCGCAGAGGGACATTGCAATCATTGTAGATAAAGCCGTGCCTTCTGCGGATATCATTCAATTAATGAAAAGTGTTGATGAACTATTGGAAAATGTTGAAATTTTTGATATATATATTGGCAGACAGATCCCAGAAGGTAAAAAGAGCCTCGCGTATTCTTTATCATTTAGATCTGATAAAGAAACGCTGACAGACGAAAAAGTAAACGAACTGACTGCAAAACTGCTCGAAGAACTGAGAATGAGGTTCGGCGCCGAACTCAGGAGTTGATGATAGGTTATAGTTTAAATGACGTAAATGACGTAAATGACGTAAATGACGTAAATGATGTAAATGATGTAAATGATGTAAATGACGTAAATGACGAGTATGACGTGTATAAAGCATATAACGTGTATGATGGTATAACATATATAAAGCATATAACGTGTATAACGTATATAAAGCATATAACGTATATAAAACGTATTACGTGTATGACATATATACCGGTCTTAATGGGGGCGATGATTTATGCGCTATGTAGGAACACGGGTAATGGGGATAAGAGCCCCAATAATTACAGAAGGCGACAAGGTTGCGAATATAGTTGTTGACTCAGTTATAAAAGCGTCGCAAGAGGGCGGCTTTTCGATAAATGACAAAGACGTTATCGGAGTAACAGAGGCAATCGTAGCCAGGGCGCAAGGGAACTACGCTTCGCTTGACCAGATATCCGCAGACGTCAGGGAGAAATTCCCCGAGGGAGAAGTCGGAGTAGTATTCCCGATCTTCAGCCGTAACAGGTTTTCGCTTATCTTGAAAGCCATAGCGTTCGCAGTGAGAAAACTGTATCTTATACTCAGTTACCCCTCCGATGAAGTTGGCAACCGGCTTATCAGCCTGGAGGCGCTGGACGCAAAAAAAATAAATCCGTACACGGACAGTTTTGATGAGGCGAAATTCAGGGAATTGTTCGGCGAGCATGTTTATCATGAATTTACCGGGATTGATTACGTTGATTATTACAAGAGCCTGTCAGATAACATAGACATATACTTTTCTAACGACCCTTGCACAGTTCTGAAATACACGCCATATGTTATTGCCGCCGATATCCATTCGAAAGAAAGAACAAAGAGGTTGTTACGGGAAGCCGGGGCGGACCGTGTTATCGGACTTGACGATATTTTGAGGGCGCCGGTGGGCGGCAGCGGATTCAACTCTGATTTTGGGCTTTTAGGCTCGAACATGGCGGATGACGACCGCGTAAAGCTCTTCCCGAGGGACTGTAGCGATTTTGTAAAAGAAGTGCAGGGAATGATAATGGAAAAGAACGGCAAGCGCGTGGAAGTTCTCGTGTATGGAGACGGCGCATATAAGGATCCGGTGATCGGCATATGGGAACTTGCGGATCCGGTGGTGTCTCCCGCGTATACCGAGGGGCTCAGTGGCAGGCCCAGTGAACTTAAGCTCAAATATCTCGCGGACAGTAAATTCAAAGGAATAAAAGGTGAGGAGCTCGAGCGGGCAATACGCGAGAGCATCAGCGAAAAGGACGCCGGTAGTGTTGATGTTGAACTGTCGCAGGGGACAACGCCCAGGAGGATATCCGACCTGCTGGGAAGCTTGTGCGACTTGACAAGCGGTAGCGGGGACAAGGGCACACCTATTATTCTGATTCAAGGGTATTTTGACGATTATTCACGCGAGTAACGAACTCACTATAGGGCGGAGGCGGTTAGAAGGCTTGGAAACATCAGGCAACTATTGGGATTTGGGCGATATATATATTAGGAGAGCAGATGCAAGTGACACTGCGGCGTTCCTTGGACATTTCAGAGAAGGCGCCGCCGACTCCGAGCGAAAATACGATAAGTTGGATTTCCCTCATACAGCCAAAGGCGTTGAGGATTGGATATGCGGATATCTCACAGAGAAGAGCGAGGATACATGCCTTTTTGCAATCTTTGAAAAGCCTGACGGATTCATCGGTTTTGTTGAAGTTTGGCAGACAGATAGGAGAATGGGAACTTTCAGATTTGGGATATGGATTTCGGATGATAAGTCGGGAAAGGGATATGCAACAAAGTCGCTTGTAAAAATACTTGATTTTTACTTCAATGAACTCAGATACCAGAAGTCGGATGTATACATTTACGATTTTAACATCAGATCCCTTGAGTTTCACAAGAAGATCGGGTTTACCGAGGAGGGCAGGGTGAGGCGCCAGTACTACACAAGCGGCGGATATCATGACGCGATCTACTGTGGTATGACCGCTGAAGAATACAATGAAAGGTATTCGACTATTTAACACTGATCAACACTACTAAACGCTGTTTTATTCTAGTTAATGCTATAAAAATTTCGTAAGGGAGGGTAATGCCAATGAAACAATTCGTAGAAATTGAAAGTGTGTATGCAAGGGAGATCATGGATTCGAGAGGAAACCCGACAATTGAAGTTGAAGTAACTGTTGAAGATGGTTTCGTCGGTAGGGCAGCGGTTCCGTCAGGGGCGTCCACCGGGGCTTTTGAAGCGGTGGAGCTCAGAGACGGGGATGAAGAGAGGTATATGGGTAAGGGAGTCCTCGAGGCGGTTGACAATGTCAACGATATTATAGCCACGGCTGTGGAGGGGATGAACGCTTTAGATCAGGTCGAAGTCGACATGGCGATGATAGAGCTTGACGGAACCCCAAACAAGAGTAAACTTGGGGCAAACGCCATACTGGGAGTCTCGCTTGCCGTCGCGAAAGCAGCCGCTGAATACCTGGGGGTCAGCCTTTACCAGTATATCGGCGGAGTCAACGCTAAAATCCTTCCAGTTCCTATGATGAACATTATCAATGGTGGTAAGCACGCCGACAACAGTGTAAATATACAAGAGTTTATGATAATGCCTGTGGGCGCGGAAAGTTTTGGGCACGCCCTGCAAATGTGCGCCGAAGTGTTTCACAACCTAAAGAAGGTCTTGAGTTCCAAAGGATACGCCACCTCGGTGGGCGATGAGGGCGGATTCGCGCCAAACCTCAAGACGGACGAGGAAGCGATCCAAGTCATCCTTGAAGCTGTAAAAGAGGCGGGCTATGAACCGGGAGACGACTTTAGAATAGCTATTGACGCGGCTGCGTCTGAAATGTATCAGGAAGACGGCTCGTATCTGTTTTGGAAGAGTGGAATAAAGAAGACAAAAGAAGAAATGGTTGACTTCTGGGAAGACTTGGTCTCAAAATACCCTATAGTCTCAATTGAGGACGGGCTGGGGGAAGATGATTGGGATGCATGGAAAATACTGACCGATAGGCTTGGGAGTAAGGTTCAGCTGGTAGGAGACGACCTCTTTGTCACGAATACGGAACGCCTTGATAAGGGGATAGAGTTAGGCGTGGCCAACTCAATTCTTGTTAAGGTAAACCAGATAGGTACCCTTACGGAGACGCTGGACGCCGTCCAAATGGCTAACAGGGCAGGTTATACGGCTATCATTTCCCATAGGTCAGGCGAAACTGAAGACGCTACTATCGCCGATATTGCCGTTGCGACAAACTCCGGACAAATCAAAACCGGCGCCCCGTCAAGGACAGACAGGGTTGCTAAGTACAATCAACTTCTCAGGATTGAGGAGGAACTGGACGAAGCAGCGGAATATCTGGGTATGGAAGCATTTTTCAACATCATGTGAGCCGTGACATAAAGAAAGCAATGAGGGAATGAGGGAATGAGGGAATGAGAGAAAGAAAGCATAGAAAAAATGATTGAAAGAAGGAAAGAAGGAGATACATTGATTAAGATATCGTTAGCGGACGGTCAAGTAAAGGAATTTGCCGGGGGGACAAGCATTTTAGATATTGCCAAAAGCATAAGCCGTAACTTATCCGAAAACGCAATGGCAGGGGAGATAAACGGTGAGCCGGTGGATTTAAGGCGTCAAGTAGTGGAGGACTGCGCCGTTTCCATTGTTGGTTTTGAGTCTGCCGGAGGCAGGGTCGCATATCGGCATACAAGTTCCCATATTATGGCTCAGGCTGTAAAACGCCTGTATAATGACGTAAAACTGGCAATCGGACCGGCTATTGACAACGGGTTTTACTATGACTTCGATATGGAAAGCCCTTTCTCGTCAGAGGATTTGGAGAAGATAGAGAATGAAATGAATAGGATAATCAAAGAAGACCTCCCCCTGGAGAGGTTTACCCTTTCCAGGGATGACGCTATAAGGTTTTTCACCGAACTAAATGAAGGCTATAAGGTTGAACTGATTAAGGATCTCCCTGAGGGAGAGGAGATATCCCTGTACAAGCAGGGGGAATTTACCGACTTATGCGCGGGTCCCCACCTGATGTCTACGGGCAAGGTGAAGGCGGTAAAGCTGACGTCCGTTGCCGGCGCTTATTGGCGCGGCAGCGAAAAAAATAAGATGCTCCAGCGGATATACGGGACTTCGTTTCAGAAAAAGGCGGAGCTGGACGAGTATCTGGAAAGACTCGAAGAGGCAAAAAAACGTGATCACCGCAAGATAGGCAGAGAGTTGGACCTGTTTGATATCTATGAAGAGGGACCGGGGTTCCCTTTCTTGTTTCCTAAGGGCATGATTATCAGGAATATACTGGAGGATTACTGGAGAAAGGAACACAGAAAGGCGGGCTACGACGAGATTAAAACCCCAATCATTCTGAATGAGGAGTTGTGGCACAGGTCGGGACACTGGGACCATTACAAAGAGAATATGTATTTCACTGTGATTGATGAGCAAAATTATGCGGTAAAGCCGATGAACTGTCCCGGCGCTATGTTGGCGTATGGCAGGAAGCTCAACTCATACAGGGATTTGCCTATGAGGATATGCGAATTGGGGCTCGTACACAGGCATGAGTTGTCGGGCGCGCTACACGGGCTCGTGCGGGTTCGGTGTTTTACTCAGGATGACGCGCATATATTCATGACGCCCGAGATGATAAAAGACGAGGTTCAAGGCGTAATAAACCTTGTGGACAGGTTTTATACATTGTTTGGCCTGAAATACAGGATCGAATTGTCCACAAAACCGGAAAACTCTATGGGGTCTGACGAGGATTGGGAATTAGCTACAAACGCGCTGAAAGACGCTTTGGAGAGCGCAGGCCGCAGCTATACGATAAACGAAGGCGACGGTGCTTTCTATGGGCCCAAAATTGATTTCCAGCTTGAAGACGCGATTGGCAGGACATGGCAATGCGGGACTATTCAACTAGATTTTCAGATGCCCGAGAGATTTGACCTTTCGTATATTGGACCTGACGGGCACAAGCACAGGCCGGTCATGATACACAGGGTGATTTACGGCTCAATTGAAAGATTTATCGCGATACTGACAGAGCATTTTGTGGGCGCGTTCCCTATATGGCTTGCACCTGTCCAGGTTAGGGTCCTGTCTATTATGGAAAATCAAGCCGAATACGCCAAAGGAATATTTGAAAAGCTCGAAGAGCTGGATATCAGAGCTGAGCTTGATAATCGAAATGAAAAGATAGGCTACAAAGTCAGGGACGCTCAACTTAGCAAGGCGCCGTACATGCTTATTGTCGGCGGTAAAGAGGTTGAAAATTCCCAGGTTTCGGTCCGATCCCATAAAGACGGCGACCTTGGGAAAATGTCGTTGGAACAATTTATTGAAAAAGTATCAGGAGAGATAAAAGACAGGGCTTTATAACGCGATCAACGAGCGCGATCAACGAGCGCGACCAAGGAGCAGGGAAATTCTCGTTTGTAGAAAAATACACCTACACAGTCAGGTTGTAACAAGGATTCTATAAATGAATAACTTATGGATATTGAAATAAGCGAAGAACCTTTGCGCTTTTTCGGAATCGAGCCGGATGGTATTGGTACGCAACCGTCTATTGTCGTACTCTCACCTTCATATTTACCTCAGCGTTCCTGGGGATTAAGTTGCTAATAATCGGCATTATCCATCCAAAAAGTCCGTCCCTATCGCATAAAGCGGAATGTTTATCAGCCAGCTCTCTTTACGATAATCTTTCATTGATGTTCGCAAAGAAACCGTAGGCTTAAATCTTTCGCTGTAAACTTTCAGACTTTTGCTTTGCAGATTTTCTTCGGCTTTCACTTCTAACGGGTAAACGTCCGAACCGTGCTTGAAAACAAAATCAACTTCCGCTGTTCCGTTACTGCTCCAATAAAAAGGTGTTACTTCGTTCGCAATCATTTCTTGCAAAACATATTGTTCGGTCAATGCCCCCTTAAATTCTTCAAAAATGCGATTACCTTCTAATAGAGTTTTAACGTCAAGCTCCGACTTTGTGGCAAGTAAACCGACATCGTGTATGAAAATCTTAAAGAAAGTTGTTTCATAGCTTATGAGCGGAACGCCCGGTTTGCTGACTTGTTTGACTTTATAGAGCAGTCCGCAATCAAGCAGCCATTGAAATGCAACCTCATAATCATTCATTCGTGAGCCCTTTTGAACGATCCCCGGCGAAAATTTTTTGTTTTCCCTTGATAATTGAGCGGGAACGCTATTCCAAATGCTTTTGATACGGGGAATAACATTTAACGGGGCGTGTTTTGAAAAATCTTGGTCATATGTGAATAAAATTTGTCCGTGTATCTTGCGGACTTCGGCATAATCTTTGCTTTCCGCGTATTCGGCAACAGCTTCGGGCATACCGCCGACATAATAGTATTTCCGCAGTAAATACGCGTATTTTGACGCAAAAGCGGCAATCAGCGGAAATGGCGTTGCAACTGCGGATTATTACCAGAGTACTGGTGTTGGAAGTATTACGTACAGCAAGAGCAGCAGTACAATCATAAGTAATGGCGGCGTGATTATCAGTAATACATTAGGTAGTGTTAATGGTAGAAGAGCAACTGTTGGGCGTTATTCCGATATACTATTTATTTCTGGAGAGTCTATTGGAAGGAGTGGAACGGTTGACACAAATCCATCTCCATTTGGTTATTTTGTAGGATTTCTTGAAAAAACGCCAATTGCAAATCATTATCAAGCAATGATAGGATATGATTTCTATGGAAACAAATTAACAAATGATCAAAGAAAGGAGATTAAAAATGACTACTGAAGATATTATCAAGAAAACTTTGGGCAATAAGGGTAATTACTGCAGAGGGAATGGAGATATTTACATATCACCAATGAATATGGGAAATTTTGTAAACTATCTTGATGATTGTGACGATGTTCCAAGTGTATTAATTACACCTTATTTGATAAATACAGAAGATGATGATTTATATGAACTGCACTATTATGAATTTGAGCTTGAGGCGCAGGATACAGCTCAATCATATTTTGTTGAGCATCAGGAAGGTAATGTTTTGCCAGAAGAAATCGTTAAGAGCATCAAGCCAAAAGTTATTATTGCGAAAAACGATAAAGCCTTTCTGATAAAGTCTTTGCATAACTATTTAAAAAGTATGGAAAGAATGGACTTTGAGCAAGATAGGAATAATAATAAAAGATTAGAAAAAGCAGTCTTATTTTATCAGATTTTTTAACAAGATATCGGCTTAAACATTGCGTTTGTTATGATATTACCACAGCAGCAGGAGTCAGCGCGGGATATGTTGGCGAGAGCACGACGATAGACGACCGCGTGACGACAAGGGTGTTCGATAAAACCAAAAGGCTCAAGGAAGTGAGGAATGGTAGCGCGGTCACGGTATACGAGTATTTCGCGAATGGCGCCCCAATATTCAACGTATTTGCAACAACTTCACAAGTCTACTACCCCACAAGCTCCTCAAATCTGACAAGACTAACGTTCCCCATTTCAGTCGCTCGCGTAATACACCCTTTGGTAAACCCTGTCTTAGCAAACAAATAAAAGTGCTTATTCGTAAACCCGAACAATTCGCTGCGGGCAACTAATGCTTCAAGAACAGGCAAATCGATCTTCTCGTTTGTCCACTTACATTCACAAAACAAAGCCGCGTCTTTTTCCCCCGTACCCATAATATCAATTTCGGCTTGAGTTTTTGTGAGAGGGTCAGTCCCCCACCACCGCCCGAGGTCGATGAAGTCAATGGCGGAGCTGCCTTCTTTGAGCAGCCGCCACAAATACTGCTTACAGATTTCCTCAAACACAGCACCCATAAAGTGGGACAGTTGCGGTTCAATCAAGTCGTAGGCTTTGTCGGATTGCTCCATTGTTATGAGCGAAACATGAGAAAGAACAAATCTGTACCAAAAGCGAAACATCGAGTCGCTCACTGTATAAACTGTACGCCTCGAGTTTTTCTCTCCGAAAGGCGTTTCTTTTTTTACAACCCCGATTTCAATCAAAGTGTTTAAATATCCGCTTACGATTGAAGTCTTTTCATTACCGATTTTAGTCGCTATTTCCGACAGGCGCGAAGCACCCCGCGCAATCGCGCTTATTATAGAATTATACTGCGCGGGCTCTCTGCACTCTTGCTTAATGAGATTGGTCGGCTCTTCATAAAAATAACCGGTGACATCAAGAAATTCCTGTTTTATGTTTTCGGAGAGCGGAAAACTGTCATTGATTTTTGTCATGTAAAGGGGGATGCCGCCCGTGATTCCGTATGCAAGCGCGGCATCATGCGCATTGTAATTCGGGAAAAAACCTCTTGAACCGACAAAATCAAAAGGCTTAATCCTAAATTGCGCCGTCCTTCTTCCGAAAAGCGGGCTTTTGTACCCCAACACTTGATTTTCCATGAAAGAAACCGACGAACCGCATATAATAAAGAACAGATTCGAGTTGTTGAGGTTGCGGTCAATTATATGTTGCAAAACTGAGGAAATTCCTTTAGAGCAACTTGTAAGATAGGGGTACTCGTCGATGACAAAGACAATGCGGCGGTTTTCGGCGAGCTTGAAAATCGCTTCAAACGCTGTCTTAAAGTCCGGAAAAACACTGCCGTCTTTATTAATGGCATTGCTAAGTTCAGCTAAATTTTGCGCCCCGTTTGTTTCCGAAGCTGCAAAAAATATGCTTTCCTTGTCTCTGATAAACTCGTTAATAAGCGTAGTTTTGCCCACGCGCCGCCGTCCGAGCATTACAACCATTTCAAATTTGCCGACGTCATATAATTTACCCAGCTTTTCGAGCTCCGCTACACGACCGATAAACATAAGGAAGATCTCCTGTTTTTACATATAGACAATTGCTATGTTGTGATATACTACATTACAACATAGCAACTAGTTTGTGTCAATATTTTTTAAGAAAATGCTTATTTTACCATCATACCCTGATGACCCAATATACGCTTCATGGAAATCACCTTATCATTGTGTTTTTGGATATTGCCCCTGTTGCGAGCTTATCGCACCTGTTGTTGTATTCGTTTTCGCTGTGGCCTTTTACTTTGTGGAAAACGATCCTGTGGATTTTATAAAGCCTGAATAACTCTATCCAGAGGTCAAGATTCTTGATCTCGTTATTATCAGGTCTGCGCCAACCATTTTTAGCCCAGTTAAATATCCAATGCTGCTCAAAACAGTTCACAAGATATGTGCTGTCGGAGTAGAGCGCCACGCGGCAGGGCTCCTTTAGCGCGTTCAACGCCTCAATAGCTGCTGTCAGCTCCATCCGGTTGTTTGTCGTCTCGTCGCAAAAACCGGACAGCTCGCGTTCGTGGCCTTTATAGATCAGGATAGCGCCCCAGCCTCCGGGGCCGGGGTTTCCCTGACAGGCGCCGTCCGTGTATATTTCAACGCTTTTTTGACCCCCACTGATTGTGCGCGCGCCGTTGTTTGCCACTTATGCGTCACTACTCATTTTTGAAATATATTCGGCCTTTATATCACTCTCGATCATTGCCTCGATGACCACGCTACGAAAACCGTTCTTCTCGAGGTATCTGACCGCTTCGATCGTCGAACCGCTGGGGGAGCAAACCATGTCCTTCAATTCCCCGGGGTGCTTATTCGCTTCCAGCGACATTTTTGCCGCGCCAAGGACAGACTGCGCCGCCAGCCGGTAAGCCATTTTGCGCGGCACGCCGGACTGCACGGCTGCGTCGCCCATGGCCTCTAAAAACATAAAAACGTAAGCGGGGGAGCTCGAGGTTAGGGGAGTCATCTTCCCTAAAAGCTCCTCCGGCATGAATTCAACTTCTCCTATGGCGCCAAATAGTTTCTGAACGATCTCCTTATCTCCTTCTTCAGTCTCGGGACAGGTTGCGACGCATGTCATACCTGCGTTGACCAGGGCTGGGGTGTTTGGCAGACAGCGCATAAGCCTGACGCGGTCGTCAGTCATTTTTGAAAGGCCGTCCAGGGTTACCCCCAGGGCTATCGATATCAGAAGTTTTGACTTCGAAAGCTTATTCTTTATATCACTGAGTACCGTGGGAACAATGTGCGGCTTAATAGCCAAAATAATGACCTCTGATTCCTCCACAAGGGCTGAGTTGGATGTAGATACGCAGATCCCTAACTCCGACGAGAGAGCTTTGACGCGTTCGCTATCGTTATCCGATACTGTTATCATGTCAGGGGGGAGCACATTCTTTTTAAGGAGACCGTAGACAATTGCGCCGCCCATATTGCCGATACCAATCATTCCAAGCTTTTTCATAATAGCGTCCAATCCCTTCATATTGATTCATATTCTAAAAACAATATACGTTTCATATTTATGGCTATTATACTCATCTGCATAAAGTCATGCAAGTCCGCTCACAATATTTCGTCTACACCGCTTGCAATGCTATGCAATATTTCGTCTGCACCGCCTTCGTCCACCTCGTCCACCTCGACACCTCGTCCACCTTGTTACTTCGACTTCGTTTCCTTGCCCACCTCGCCGCTTCGTCCACCTCGTCCACCTCGACACCTCGTCCACCTTGTTACTTCGACTTCGTTTCCTTGCCCACCTCGTCGCCTCGCCGCCTCGTCCACCTCGCCGCCTCGCCACTTCGACTTCGTTGCCTCGTCCACCTCGCCGTCTCGCCACTTCGACTTCGTTGCCTCGTCCACCTCGCCGCCTCGCCACTTCGACTTCGTTGCCTTGCCCA
>JGI24702J35022_10000446_pt1 | contig 24846 bp, 17 predicted proteins | sample TergutTh196P4_FD_35022 | JGI IMG/M metagenome (IMG submission 35022)
GCAAACCCGGGTTTGCGCCCCGCCGTCATATTATGATGATAGCAGTAACGAGAGCGGTTGTCATTACACGTTTAACATAAAGCAAGGCTGGCTGCAATTCATAAAATATCGTAGTTTCTATCCCGCGCTAATGCGAGAATGATGTCAACTAAGTGTTAAAAATGTGAAACATAAAATGAATACGGATGCTTGTTCGGGGATTGTTTTTGATTGATTTGTTTTATGCGGTGTCGCGCTTTGAGTAGAAATACACTCCCATCGCCGTGAGAACAGCTGCAATAACCGTCAGAATAATCAACGGAGGGAAGCTCAGCGTAAAGTGCTCGAACGGCTCCGGCATGGGTATGTGGTGCAAAGGTGAAATGTTTAATGCCCAGTCAGGCAAGGCCATAGCCCCGATGAACGAAACGAAGAAAACCGCGCCGAAATATCCCCATGCTATGCCCACTGCTTTTGGGAGCAAGCCAACAAGGAGAACGGCAAGGCCTATCAATACCCACGCAGCCGGCAACAACGCGAAGTATGTCTTCAGCATTTCCCCAAAATTGAAGGGATTCGCAGTGCCTGTGAGCGCGGCAGTTGCGGAGTATAAGCCGGCGGCCGTGGCAAATTGAATGACCACGCCGGCGATATATGCGAGCGCGACATATCCCATAAGGTATTTCACGCGTGGCACGGCGCGGGCCAGGATGTGTTCCGTTCTGCCCTCTCTTTCTTCAGACCGCGCTTTCATTGCCGCGTTCAACATCGGAACAATGCATACCAGGGTCATTATTATTGTGACGAACTGCCCGAAGCTGTCGACTATGAGTTTCTCCTTGTCAGCAGAAGAGAGCTGATCCAGCATCTCCATAGGTACGCCGATGACAGTCATATACTCGGGGCTGTCGCCGATGAATGAGCTGATATTAGCGACCACCGATCCATATGAGGCGCCAAGAACGAACATTACGACAGCCCATGTGATCAAGCGTCCGCGGAGCAGCCGCCAGGCAAGGCCAAATGGCGATAAAAGGCTAGCGGGCGCATTTGCATGGCCCGGCTTTGCCGCAATGAAGCCTTGGCCTAAATCGCGTATGGAGTTTAGTTTATATGCTATCGCAGATATAACGACTGCTTCAAGCAGAAGCAGCAGCGAAGGCCACACGTTGTTTTCCACATATGCTTGCGACCGTTGAGCAAGCCCCAAAGGGCTAATGCAGGACACAAGCTCGATGCCGCGTATGTCGCCGGCGGCGCGTAGCATATACAAGACGCCAAGCATGATGAGCGACATTCCCGAGGCTCCGCTCGAGTTTGATGAGAGCTGCGAGAACAATGCAGCGATGGACGCGAAAACAAGACCGGAGGTGCAGACAGCCGCTCCGAATATCATGCTCCCGCTAAATCCTATGCTTTCAACATTCAAAACTGCGAGACACAACCCCATGAACAGACCTAACGCGACATTCAGCACAAGAGCCGCGAGCATTGTAGCGTTAACATTCGCCAGCCTGCCTGCCGGCAGAGAACGGATTAATTCCGTGCGCCCATGTTCTTCGTCGGCGCGCGTATGACGGACGACAAAAAAGATATTCATCACGCAAGCTGCTATTATGACCCAAAGCAGCATCATCCCGCTGTACATCGCTCCTGCGGTGTAGTTGCTGAGGCCATAGATCGGGCCCATCATGGCGACCATAATGGGATTATTAAATGATTCGGCGAAATTATTCCTGGCATCGAGGTCAGGGAACATCGCTAGAATCGCCGGCGCGACCGAAGCAGAAAATACGACCAGAATCACAATCCAAATTATGGATATGATTTTTTCGCGCCGTAGAACAAGCCGAAATAGCTTTCCTGTGTTATCAAAGCTCCCGCGTAACATATCTTGCCGCCCTCCTTATAATCACATGTCCTCAAAAACTCGTAATCCTTGCAACACCTGTCATTCTGAGCGAAGCGATGAATCTTTAGCTCCGTCCTTTCGCAAGCGCTCAGATAAGATCCTTCGCTATCGCCTAGGATGGCAACGGGAGTTTTCGAGGAAACGCTCATGTTTTGTTAACTATAATGTCGCATGAAGAGTTCCTCGAGCGAAGGGGGCATGCTCTCAATTTTCTTCACGCCATATTTCGATATATACGATATAACAGCGGCAAGTTCTCCGGAATCTACCTGGAAGCTCAAGCTGCCCTGTTTATCTATTATGCCGTGCACGCCTTTCAACAGCTCCAAGCCTTCTATCTGCCTCTGTGTCTCTATGGTCATATCAATTCTCGTCAGATGCCGCAATTCGCTGAGCGTGCCGACGTCGACAAGCTTTCCTTCACGGATGATACCTACTTTATCGCATAATTGCTCCACTTCGGAAAGAATATGGCTGGATAAAAACACGCCCTTTCCCGCATTCTTCTGTTCAAGGACGCATTCGTTGAAGACCTGCCCCATCAGAGGGTCGAGCCCGCTCGTCGGCTCGTCAAGGATGAACAGCTCGGCATCTGATGCAAACGCGGCGACCAACGCTACTTTTTGTCTATTGCCTTTTGAGTATGTGCGGCATTTCTTTGTGGGGTCCAGATCGAACATCTTAATGAGCCTGTCCCTGCGAGCCCTGTCGATTTCTCCGCGCAAACTGACGAACAAGTCTATGACTTCGCCCCCTGTCAGGTTTGGCCAGAGGTTCACATCACCGGGCACATAGGCGATTCGTTTGTGTATCTCAACCGCGTCTTTCCAAGCATCCATCCCAAAGACGCGAGCGCTGCCCTCTGTGGTTTGCAGAATCCCAAGAAGCACGCGAATTGTTGTCGTCTTTCCTGCGCCGTTCGGCCCGATGTATCCGAATACTTCGCCATGGCCGAGCGTGAGGTCGATCCCGTCGAGAGCTGTGATTTTTCCGAATCGTTTGACCAGTTTGTTGATTTCCAGGCTATAGTTTGACATGATAGACAGTCATCCTTTCAGTTTGCATCAGCTGTTAACACTTTATAACGCTATTGACGGCAATAGTCAATAGCGTTATAAGCATTTTCCTGTATCAAGTTGATGTTTATTCGGAGGTCTTATCTATTGCAATAAATTTAAACTATCTTGTTTTTACTTTTTGCCACAAAAGTGCTGAAAAGATGCAAAGTGCAGCAGAGCAGCAAATCATTATCAACCACTGCATGATTGTGCCATTAATCCCCGTATTCGGAAGCTCTATGCTGTCGTTAGTGTATCCGGCTCCGGGTTCGTCCAGATCACCTAAATCTTCCGTGTCGATAGAATCATCAATTTCACGACTCATGGCAGTATGTCCAACTCTGGAGTCGACCGGGTCGTCAATTTCACGATTCACGGCAGTGTATCTCGTTCCGGGGTCTTCGTGGTCTTCGGGATCTTCGCGGGCTACCGGGTCGTCAGGGTATTCAGGGTCTTCGAGGTCTTCGCGGGCTACCGGGTCGTCAGGGTATTCAGGGTCTACCGGGTCTTTGAGGGGTTCCGGGTCGCCGGGGTCTTCGGGGTCTATCTGGTCTCCGAGGGTTTCCGGGTCGTCAGGGTCTTCGGGGTCTATCGGGTCTTCGAGGTTTTCGGGGTCGCTGGGGTCTTCGGGGTCTTCGGGGTCGCCGGGGTCTATCGGGTCTTCGGGGTCTTCGGGGATACCCCGGAGCGGCTCGTGACTACATTCGAAATACCAACCACCACCGCTCCACGGATAGTTATGGTGTTCTGTTCCTTCGCCCGAACGGGTCAAGTTTCCATTTACAAACAATCTTCCATTGGTATGGGCGGTGATATTCACTGTTTCTGTATAGGGCGCTATAATTGTACCCATTACCTGCGACGTTCCGATAATATTTAACTCAACAGCGTCTACAAAGTTCCAAAGGATAGCAGAAGCGGCATTACCAAAATCCAGCGACTCGAATATATTCACTTGAGCATTGCCAAAAACTACAGAGTTTTGATACATGGTCACAGTTTCACCGGTTACGTTGATAACGATTGGGGCGAACCGGCCATTTTCCAATCTGTCAATATTGAAAAACTTGAACCCTCCCCAAGAAGAAAAGTTAAGTAAATCCTCTGCACTGATCTCGAATACTTGTATTGACGTGTTTGGCTCATTGCCGGTAAATACCGCATAATCAAGAAGCGAAGTAACAGTACCTGTTGATTCCATCATCGCGAGCTTGGCGGATTCTATCCTCAATTCAGCTTCAAAGTTCGACCAAAGAGAGGTTGCCGTAGCGCCCAACTTTGTAAAAATATTCATTGAGCCTTCTGTTTCATCGGAATATACAGCCATGACGGATCCATCTTCGCTTATTTCTCCGCCAATCAACGCAAGGGCAGATATTGTTCCGGCTGGAATCGTGGCGCCAATTTTCACTTTGCTGCCGGTCGTTGTGGTTATGTTACCGCCCACAGCAAGCATAACGCTGTCCATAGTTGGAAAGATGCCGGAACCTGCTCCCACAACCCCAATGCCAAGCAGTTCGCCATTTTGTACAATCAAATCTCCTCGAATTACATTTAATCCTTCTGACTCAATAAATCTGGGATCTACCGTGAAATTGCCTCCTACCCAAACAGCAGGGGAGTTATCCTCATATATAATTAACGGAGGCTCCACTCCGGGCATGTTCTCAATGCAGTCATCTGCATATACCGTTATTGGCAATCGCATTATAAGCAGTGTGATTATTGATAGCGCCACAAGGGCAGCTTTGTTTTTCATAGATAAGCTCCTCTCTCGTTGCCATCCATACCTCCCTCATATCGTGCGGCGTCCGGGTTGTGGGGGTGGAACCCCTCGCTAGAATAGGTACTCTATGCTTATTTTATTGCATAATACACAAACTGTTTTAATGCAGTAATACCCCAAAATGTATAAAGTGATACACAAAACACGCCCACACCAATTTATGGATCGATTTTTCTGTATATAAGCCAAAAAGCCTGATAAAAATCAGGCTTTTTAGATGGCTCCCCAAGTTGGACTCGAACCAACGACCCTGCGGTTAACAGCCGCATGCTCTACCGGCTGAGCTATTGAGGATTATATTAACTTCTCGAAGCATATGTGGCGCAGATGCCGCTTGGGCTTTGGAGAGCTCCGCATATGCCTTGACCATCATGCTATATTAAATGCATCCCTTTGTCAAGGGGGTATTTCTGTTTTTGTGTGTAATTATGTTTTTGTTGAAAACAAAAGTGGTGACCCGTAGGAGAGTCGAACTCCTGTTTGCGGCGTGAGAGGCCGCCGTCTTGACCACTTGACCAACGGGCCATTATATCGCTTTGCTGATGCTTAGCAAGTATACAATTCGCGCATATGCTTTGTCAAGTGAAATTTTCCGGAGAGACAGCCCTATGCGTCTTCATAACGTCTGCGCTTGATGAAATCATAACGCCTTGCTCCCGCAGCCCATTCATCGCGCTGCTCATCATTTTCGAGGATTAGGCCGGGTACGGGAACAGGTTTCTCGTTTTCATCAATAGCGACCAGGACGACATATGCTTTGTTGATCATATTCCGTTCGCCGCGCAGGTTTTCGGCATATGTCTCCACCTTGACCTCAATCGAAGTGCGGCCGACATATGTGACGCGCCCGATCAGGACTACGGTTTCGTTCACATAAGCCGGAGCTTTGAAATGCAGATTGTCAATGGAAACGGTGGTTACTTCATGGCCTGAGTGTCTCCTTGCGACGACGACTGCAACAACATCGATCCATTCTGCAAGGCGTCCGCCGAAGAGTCTGCCATATCCGTTGATGTCGCCGGACAGCACGATTTGTATTTGTTCGGTCTGCGATTCGGACACGAGTTTGTTTTTGTTTTCCGACATAGCGCTGCGAGTCCCTCCTCTGAGCGTGTTTATCGTTTTGCATACAACATACATTATCTCCGTCAGAAATGCAAGGATTATGCAATTATAGAGTTCTGTTCACGCCCTACCTCACCGGGCGTGAATTGAAACGTATCTATTCAAATACGCAAACGAAAAACTTGCGGAGTGTTGACAATTCATGCTTAATATTATATATTATCCAACACGACATGCAAGGTGCTTGGGACAGAGTCCCAAAAGACGCGCATTTGTGACTTATGCCCCGGGCTCCTGAATATTTTGGAGGTATATTAATGAGAGACATCTATCTTGTAAGCTGCTGCCGTACGGCCATCGGCAGCTTTGGCGGAACGCTGAGCAACACGTCCGCCCCCAAACTCGGCGAGATCGTCGCGAAAGCGGCTATCGAACGCGCAGGTATTACCCCCGGCGACATTGACGAAGTCATGTTCGGATGTATTCTGACTGCAGGGCTCGGCCAGAACGTCGCGCGCCAGGTTTCGATCGGCGCGGGCATCCCCGTTGAGGTTCCGGCGTATACTGTCGGCATGGTGTGCGGGTCTGGAATGAAAAGCGTCATCGAAGCGGCGAGAGCGATTGCTGCTGAAGACGCGGAGATCGTTCTCGCAGGCGGGACTGAAAACATGTCCGCCGCGCCGTATTCCGTCCCTGCTGCGCGTTATGGAGCGCGTATGGGCAACTCCACGCTCGTCGATACTATGGTCAATGACGGCCTGACTGATGTTTTCAACAACTACCACATGGGCATCACTGCTGAAAACGTCTGCGACAAATGGGGCATCACGCGTGAGGATCTCGACGCTTTTGCGTTGTCGTCTCAGGATAAAGCCGCCGCTGCAATTGCTTCGGGGCGCTTCGAGGACGAAATTGTTCCTGTGCCGATCAAGGTAAAAAAAGATTTCGTCGATTTCAAAGTCGATGAATTTCCCAGAAAGACAAGCGCTGATGCTCTTGCGGGCTTAAGGCCGGCTTTCAAGCCAGATGGAGGCAGGGTGACTGCGGGCAACTCTTCCGGAATCAACGATGGCGCTGCGGCTATAATTCTCGCTTCGGGCGATGCTGTCAAGAAGCATGGTTTAAAGCCTCTTGCAAAATTGGTTTCCTGGGGCCATGGCGGCATCGATCCTGCGATCATGGGGGTCGCTCCTGTCTTTGCTACGAAGCAAGCCCTTGAAAGGGCGGGCCTGGCAATGAGCGACATCGATCTCATCGAAGCGAACGAAGCGTTTGCTGCCCAGTCGGTCGCTGTTGCGCGTGATTTAGGTTTCAATATGGATATTGTCAACGTCAACGGAGGTGCTCTCGCTCTCGGGCATCCTGTCGGAGCATCCGGAGCCAGGATCATCGTGACATTGATACATGAGATGATCAAAAGGGGTTCAAAAATTGGCCTTTCGACGCTTTGTATCGGTGGCGGCATGGGAGTCGCGACCATCTGGGAGAGAGTATAACTATTTTGAGCATCATTCCCTGCGCAGAAGGCCGTAAATCTGCCGATGAGTTGTGAGAGGAGAATTCATGTGAAAAGTATAGGTTTAAAAATTACAGTGATAATGCTCTGCGTCATCCTTTTTGGCATCGTTGTTACTGTCGGGATTTCAATGCTTATCTCCGGGAGCGCGATTGTCAAGGAGTCCACTGAGAAGGCTCAATATGCGACCGAGGGACAGGCGCTCATCATGGACGAGTGGCTTACATATCACAAGGCTTCGGCAAATGCGGCGGCATCGGCGATTTCTCGTGTCAATGACTATTCAAAGGAGTCATTGCAGGGGATATTGCGCTCGTTGTTGAATGACAACAGCGTGTATCAGGACTTTTATATGGGATTCCCCGACAACACCGCTGTTATGGGCAGCGGATTTGCGATTGAGGACGAATATGCAAAAGGGTGGAGGGCGACCGAGCGCAGTTGGTATCAGCTTGCCATGCAAGATATCAACAACGCGGGCGTCACTCCGCTGTATGTTGACACTGCGACAGGCGACCTGTGTATTTCCGTCGCCCGAGCGGTCGTTAAGGACGGCAATGTTGTGGGCGTTGTTGCTATCGACATTCTTGTGAATGTCTTGCAAGACATAACATTTTCGTCCAGTTTGGACCCCTCCGGTTATGCAATGCTCGTCAATTCTAACGGCGATATCTTGATTCACCCTGACAATACGCTCGCGCCCGATACAAAGGGGAATTTCAATAACCTCGCAACCGTCAGGAATGGCTTTTATTCCGATCTTTGGAATAACATCGCGTCCGGCGATGGAGTGTATAAGTTTAAAGACGCTAATGGCGTGCCCAGCTTCTTTGCTTCATGCACGCTGAGCGCCACGGGATGGCGCATGGTGACCGTGCTGCCGACGAAGGTTGTCATGAAGCCTATCACGGACGTAGTCGTCATCGTTGTGCCAACGACGGTCGTGATTCTTATTCTTGCCGGGCTTTTGATCTTCATTACGACGAAAAACGCCATTTCAAAACCGCTGACGCCGGTCGTTGCGTTCTTCAGCAAATACTGCGATTCCGGTGATATCACGCTTACGCAAAAAGATATCGAAACAATAAACACATACTCTTCAAAGCCGGATGAGATAGGCAGGTTGATTTACTCCGCCAGCTCGTTCGTGAAACGTATTTCCGAGGTCAGCGATGCTTTGGAGACCGTCGCCGGCGGTGATTTGACCGTCGAGTTCACTCCGTTGTCCGAGAAGGACAAGCTAGGGCTGTCTGTACGGGAGATGTCAGATAGCATGAATCATATGTTTGGCGAGATAAACACCGCTGCGGGGCAATTTGTCATTGGAGCGAAGCAAATCGCGGATGCTGCTCAGGCTCTCGCGCAGGGGTCTACGGAACAAGCCGCTTCAATTGAGGAATTGTCGAGCTCCATCACCGATATTTCGCTAAAAACAAAGGCGAATGCCGGCATGGCTGAAAAAGCCGCGACCCTTGCCGATACGATCAAGAGCAATGCTGAAAAAGGCACGATGCAGATGAACGATATGATGGGCGCTGTCAATGAAATCAACGATGCCAGCGGTTCTATCAGCAAAGTCATTAAAGTAATTGACGATATTGCTTTCCAAACGAACATCCTTGCCCTCAATGCTGCCGTTGAAGCAGCGAGAGCCGGGCAGCATGGCAAAGGTTTTGCTGTCGTGGCTGAGGAGGTCAGGAATCTTGCCGCAAAGAGCGCCGAAGCCGCAAAGGAGACAGGCAGCTTGATCGAGAACTCAATCGAGAAAGCAAACTTAGGCGTGCGCATCGCCGGCGAAACGGCGGAGAGCCTTGCGGGCATCGTTTCGGGGATTAATGAGAGCAGCCAGTTGGTCGGTGAGATTGCCAGGTCTTCCGAAGAACAGTCAATGGGGATCACACAGATCAATACAGGCATCGACCAGGTTGCGCAGGTCGTGCAGCACAACAGCGCGACCGCAGAAGAAGAAGCGGCGGCTTCGGAAGAGATGAGTTCCCAGGCGGCATTGCTCAGAGAGCTTGTCGCGCAAATGAGGTTGAGGGACAATGGTGGTCAATTGGCCCTTCCGTTCGGCGAATAGAAACACACGCGAAAAAATAATATTGACAAGGTTTATTGCAATGTGGTAGGCTAGCCAAGCGCACCTTTAGCTCAGTTGGTAGAGCACCTGACTCTTAATCAGGGTGTCCAGGGTTCGAGTCCCTGAAGGTGTACCATCGGCAGCCTGATAACCCTGTTATTTCAATGTTATCAGGCTGCCGAATATAACGACTCGCAACTTCCGTGTTGTGGGCCGAAGGCTCATGTTTGTAACGCAAAGTTGTATAAAATACACAAATATTATATTAGGAGGACTAGAATTATGGCCGAGATGCCCAGACTCGAAAATCTGAAGAGGGAAGAGTACGTTTATGAGTTGAAACCATGGAAATCGATCCACGACACCATTACAAAACCGATGGTTACCGGCTTAGGCCCCGCAGAAATCAAGGAATCCGCTTTGGCCATGGGTTTCGCACACATTACGGCGCCCGAGATTCTTGGCAGCCCCACGCATGTCCATCCGTTCGATCAATGGATATACCTGCTTGGCGCAGAGGTTTTCTCCGAGTTCGACGCTGATGTCGAATTCACGTTGGGGGATGAAGTACTGAAGATCAATTATCCGTGCTACATCTTCATTCCAAAAGATATGAAGCATTGCCCGCTGGACATCAAGCGCGTTGGGAAGCCAATCATTTTTATCGACGCCAGCATCACGCAGGAGGCATCTGTCCGCCCGGATACAATTGCCAGCACAAGGCGTCCGGAATATCAGGCGCTTAATAACGACTGACAATAACGCACGAAACTAAGCAATTAGCGCACGAAACTAAGCGACTAATGAATGTGGGGGTCCCCCTGCAAGCCAACACATCTGCCGACAGGCAGGACAAAATGGCTGCAGGGTGGAGCCCCTGCGTTGCATTATTACATATCGACTTCTGCTTCTCCGGAATACTGTGACAGCGCACGCATGACATCCTCGCTGGCTTGAAGCTGAATGAGGCAAAGCCTTTCATAAAGGCCTTTTGCATTGACCAGCTCGTCATGCGTTCCCGTCTCAACAATGCGCCCGTTTTCAAGGACAAGGATCATATCTGCTTTTTTGACAGTTGACAGCCTGTGAGCGATCACAAATACCGTCCGATTCCCGACCAGCGTTGAGATAGCCTTTTGTATCTCGGCTTCGGTTTCTACATCGACCGCAGCCGTCGCTTCATCCATTATAAGAATCGGCGCGTCACGCAGAACCGCTCGCGCAATAGCGATACGCTGCTTTTGCCCGCCGGACAGCCGAATGCCCCTCTCGCCGATTATCGTGTTATACCCTTCCGGCATCTCGCTGATGAACTTATCTGCGCATGCGATTATCGCGGCGTTCTTGATTTCATCGGCAGTCGCGTGCTCGATGCCATACCCGATATTGTCCGCGACTGTCCCATTAAATAAAAACACATCCTGTAAAATTATCGACATGTTTTTTCTAAGAGAAGCGACAGTAATGTCTTTTATATCATGGCCGGATATCAGAACTTGCCCCTCGATGGGGTCGTAGAACCTTTCAAGCAGCGACACCAACGTGGTCTTCCCGACGCCCGTCGGGCCGACAAGCGCGATCATTTGGCCTTTTTCGGCTTTAAAAGTTATGTCGCTGAGGATCGGCTGCCCTTCAATATAATGAAACCCGACATTTTTGAATTCGACGCTACCGTCGCAATCGGTCATTTCCACTGCATTTGGCGAGTCGGTGATTTCTTCGAATGCGTCCAGTATCTCTATTGCTCTTTTTGCGCCCGCCCGGGCGGTCAATACGCCCTCAGTGAGCTGCGCGAGAGCGGAGATAGGTTGATAATACAGGCTGAGATATAATACGAAACCTACTATCTCGGCGGCTGTCATCTTTCCATGTACTGCCAGGTATCCGCCAAACGCGATTACGAATATTGTGCCAATGGATGTCAGGAATTCAATGAAAGGCGCAAAAAAGCTCGTAACCTTGCTCCATCTCATGTTGATTTTGGAAAACCTGTCGTCGATTTCGGAAATTTTACGAAGCTCCCGCGCCTCCTGGCCAAATGCCTGGATTTCCTTTATCCCGGATATGTTGTCCTGGAGAGTCGCGTTAAGCTCCCCAAGCACGCCCATGATTTTGCCATTGATGCCGCCGACCCTTTTCATGAATATGGCGCTCGAAATAATAATCAGCGGAATTGGAATCATCGTAAGCGCTGCAAGCGCAGTATTTATTGAGAATAGGACGACGGTAACGAGTATCAATATCACCGCGCTGGACAGCAGATCGGGCAGCGTGTGCGCGAACAATATTTCCATTTGCCGCACGTCGTTCACAGCCCGGCTCATCAGCTCGCCGGTTTGCTTGTCGTGGTAAAAGCGCATCGAAAGCTTCTGTAGTTTTTCGTATACGATATTTGTAAGGCCGGGTACGAATGTCCAGGCGCAATAATGCGATATATAGAAGCTCGAGAATTTCAAGAGACCTCTGATCAGGAATGCGCCTCCGAGCACGAATGAGTATGCGACGATCATGTGCATGTCGATGCCTGTTGCTGAGTTCATTTCTGCCGTCAGCCGCGATATCATCCACGGCGACACCAGGCTGAGAGCAGTCGCAAACAATACCAATATGAATGATATTATTATCAGCCCCCAGTACTTTCTGGCCATCTTAACCATCTTTACGATTGCTTCCATAAAAATCTCCCCTCAATAATTAACGTGAGGCTCCGCCCTCACGTCAGTTTACACCAGCTAACAGAATATGGCAAGGTGAAAAAGATATTGTATATAAGCCTACATATGCTATAATACGTCAGGAAGGTAGTCCAATGGGAAAAATAATCGCAATAGCAAACCAAAAAGGTGGGGTTGGAAAAACAACCACCTGCATTAACCTATGTGCAGCTCTGAAAGAGCAAGGCATGCGTATATTGCTGTGTGACATGGACCCGCAGGGAAATGCGACATCCGGCATGGGCATCGACAAAAACAAGATCGCAACAAATATGTATAATGTCCTTATCGACGGCGTGACGGCGGCTTCCGTGATTACGAAAACTCCATATGGGGATGTTCTGCCATCAAACAAGATATTGTCCGGCGCCGGCGTTGAGCTTGTGATGACGCAAAACCGCGAGTTTGTTCTCAAGAACGTGTTAGAGAGCATTCGCGAGAATTATGACTTCATCCTTGTCGACTGCCCCCCTTCGCTCGAGATGCTGACGCTGAACTCACTATGCGCTGCGGACACCGTGTTGATACCGGTGCAGTGCGAATACTTTGCGCTGGAAGGCTTGTCCGACCTGATGACGACGATTCGGATGATCAAAAAAGCGCTGAACCCGCAATTGGATATTGAGGGCGTTTTATTGACAATGTATGATGCGCGCACGAATTTTTCGTCGCAAGTCGCGGCAGAAATCAAGAAGTTTTTCAGCACGAAGGTTTTTAGCGTGTCGATACCTCGAAATATCCGCGTTGCAGAAGCCCCGAGCCATGGGATGCCTGTGACCGAATATGACAAACCGTCGCGAGGGTCTCTTGCATATTACGAGCTGGCGAAACAGTTGATGAAGAGAAACTCATTATAAAGACATAATAATGTATTAGCAAGGGAGTGGTCGATAATATGGCAAAAACCGGGAAAGGGCTTGGAACCGGTCTGGGCGCGCTGTTTGGCGATGCGGCCGTTGAGGATGCGCCCAACGACTTCATATATCTGCCGCTCAGGATGATCGAACCGCGTCCCGATCAACCGCGTTCTGTTTTCGAGCAGGACAGAATCGACGAATTGACGGAATCGATACGCGAACATGGCATCATGTCGCCCCTGACAGTCAGAAGCATCAGCGATGGATATTATCAAATCGTTGCAGGAGAACGAAGGTGGCGGGCTGCGAGGGACGCCGGGCTCGACGAAGTTCCCGTACGCATTGTTGTTGCCGACGACACGAAGGCAACTGAGCTTGCGCTGGTCGAAAACCTGCAGCGTGAGGACTTAAACCCCATAGAAGAGGCGCGTGGGTTCAAATCGTTGATGGATGCCTCAAACATGACGCAGGAGGAGGTCGCGCAAAGAGTCAGCAAATCACGTTCCGCTGTTGCAAATTCTCTCAGGCTCCTCACGCTTCCCGAGCAGCTCATCAAACTTGTCGAAAATAATGATTTAGCGGTCGGCAGCGCAAGGGCTCTGTTGGCAATTAAGAATGATGTTGACATAATCTCTGCCGCGCAATTGATTATAAAGAATGACCTGAATGTCCGGGAAGTTGAATCGTTGGTCAAGAAGATGAACAACGATTCCGCCGGCCATCAAAAGCAAGCAGGCGACGATGTCGACTATTTCAGCGAAGCGAGAGAGCGGCTCGAGATTGCTTTAGGGCGACGGGTGGCAATCAAACATGGAAATGGAAGAGGAAAAATCGAACTGGAGTACTATAGCATCGATGATTTTGACGTTTTATACGGCGAATTGTCGTCCATACACTAACGTGAGGCTCCGCTCCACAACCCATCGGGACAGCTCGCTTACGAGCGAAATCTTCCGGGGTCCCCGCGAAACAAGGTTTCGTGGGGGGGAAGTTCGCTCTACTCGCTTGTCCCTCACGCAGCTACGCTGCGCACCGCGCTTCGCGCGGTGTTAGTACCTGACGGATTTAAGAACATCTTGTTTTTTGTTAGTGTTGTGCATCCGTCAGGTACTAAGGCGCCATCGACGCGCGAAGCGCGGTGCACCGGCGCGAAGCCATATATTAGTGATAATCGAAAAAGTAAGGAGCCAATAAAATGATTGACATCAAGCTCATACGCGAATCACCTGGTGATATCAAGGAGCGCCTTATGAAAAAGGGCGCTGATTGCGCGGCGGAAATCACCCGTATATTAGACTTGGACACAAAGCGGCGCACGCTGATTGCGTCTGTGGAATCCGACAAAGCTGAGCAAAACAAAGCATCAAAGCAAATTCCGCAGATAAAAAAAGAAGGAGGCGATGCTTCCGGGCTTGTGGCACAGATGAATGATCTGAAAGAGAAAATACGTGCTGCGGATATTGAATTACGCGAGGTTGAAGCAGAGCTTAACGACTTGATGCTGGGGTTGCCAAACCCACCCGACAATGATTTAGCACCCGGCGGCAAAGAAAATAACGAACCCTTGCGATATCATGGTGAGCCGAAAACGTTTGATTTCGAGCCCAAAAACCATGTCGATCTATGCACTGAGCTTGGTTTCATCGATTATCCCCGCGGAGTAAAACTCGCAGGGAGCGGATTTTGGGTCTACAGGGGCATGGGCGCGCGGCTCGAATGGGCGCTTCTGAACTTTTTTATCGATACGCATATTGCGGATGGATATGAGCTGCTGCTCGTGCCGCATATGTTGGAATACCAATGCGGGCTCACTGCGGGGCAGTTCCCGAAGTTCGCGGATGAAGTGTACAAAATCGCAAACCCGACAGACGATAGAATACACTACATGCTTCCGACTGCCGAAGCGGCGCTCGTCTCGATCCATCGTGATGAAATAGTCAACGAAGCGGAGCTTCCGAAGAAGTATATATCATATACGCCATGTTTCCGTCGCGAGGCCGGCACATATGGTTCCGACGAGCGCGGAATGGTGCGAGGGCATCAGTTCAACAAGGTCGAGATGGTGCAGTATACCACTCCGGAAGGCTCTGATGCCGCGTTTGATGAGCTCGTCGGGAAAGCCGAGGCCCTTGTCGCAGCATTAGGTTTTCATTTCAGGACAGTGAAGCTTGCAGCGGGCGATTGTTCTGCTGCGATGGCGCGCACCTATGATATTGAAATCCAAATACCGTCGATGAATGGGTATAAAGAGGTGTCATCTGTTTCCAATGCGCGTTGCTATCAGGCACGCAGAGGGGCTATGCGCTTCAGAAGGGCAGAGACGGGGAAAATTGACTATATGCACACGCTAAATGGCTCGGGACTTGCGACCAGCCGGATTCTGCCTGCATTGGTTGAACAAAATCAACGCAGTGACGGAAGCATCGAAGTTCCGAAGGTGCTGAGCAAGTATCTGGGCGGCATCGAGCTGATATCTCCGGCCGATTCTCGATAGCAGAGCTTATGTGCCTTGGAGCGCGGCATTCGGGTTGTGAGGCGCGAGTCCCACGTTAAGCAGATAGGGGCCGCAATATATATATATATGATAGAGCGAGATGAATGCTTATGAAGAAATTTTTTAATGAGTTTAAGACTTTTGCAATAAAAGGCAATATGTTCGACATGGCGGTNGGCGTGATTATGGGCGGTGCGTTCTCCGCGGTGATAACATCGATNGTCACGAACGTGATAACCCCGCTGATCGGCATATTGATAGGCGTAGATTTTAAGACCTGGGAGATTGAGCTGCCGAGGTTATATGGCAATGCGGAACCGACGACTCTCGGGATCGGTTTGTTTATAAATAGTGTCATCAGCTTTTTGATTGTGGCGATGACAGTTTTTCTCTTCGTAAAGACCGTAAACAGGTTCAAAAAGAAACAGGATGATGAGCCGAAACCGCCGGTGCCTCCGGAACCGACAAAGGAAGAGCTGCTTTTGGCGGAGATACGCGACATATTAAAAGAAACATCGGGGAAGACCGGAGCATGATATCACGGATTATCGAGCTCGGAGCGCAGCAGATGGGCATACAATTATCGCAAGTGTCTATTGCTGCGTTTGAGTCTTACTGCACATTGCTTGAACAGCGTGGAAAAGAGCAGAACCTTACCGCGATTAAGAACGCAGAGGATGTTGCGCGGTTGCACTTTCTTGATTCCCTGGCTGCGATAAATACTGTAGAATTTCACGGAAAGCGCCTTATCGATGTTGGAAGCGGCGCAGGCTTCCCCGGGATACCTATCAAGCTTGCGGAACCAACCGTAGAACTGACCTTGCTCGACGCAATGAAAAAGCGTGTGGACTTTTTGAGTGAATTGTGCGCCACTTTGGGAATTGACGTATTATGTCTGCAAGCTCGCGCGGAAGAAGCTGCTCATTTGTCTGAATACCGTGAAAGTTTTGACATAGCCATTTCTCGAGCATTGGCGCAATTGAATGTACTATGCGAGCTATGTATCCCGTTTTTGACAGTCGGGAGCAAGTTTTTAGCAATGAAAGGCCCCGATGCATATAATGAGATCGAGAAAGCGCGCAATGCTATTCATCTNCTCGGCGCCGACTTTGTTGAATCCGTGCCATACGTTATTCCTGGTACGGANATTGTGCACAGCATAGCGGTGATTCAAAAAACNTCCGCAACTCCAGCCGCATACCCCAGGAGGTTCGCAAGNATAATGAGCAACCCTTTATAAGNCGCTGTAGCTTGCGCATTGCAGGGCATCGGCGCATTGATTCAGTCGGGAGACGGAATATGGAATTATTGCATCAAATTGAGAGCATGCGAATGCCGTTTTTCAATACATTATTCAGCCTGATAACTCGCCTTGGCGAGGAAACGGTCGCAGTCGCTATTATTTGCGCGATATTTTGGTGCATAAATAAAAAAGTCGCATATGGCATCGGCATTGCATACTTTCTTTCGGGCCTGAGCGTGCAATGCTTGAAAATCTGCTTCAGGATCGATCGTCCTTGGATCATTGACCCAACGCTCACACCCATACCTTCAGCAAAAGTTGCTGCGACGGGATATTCGTTCCCAAGCGGGCATACTCAGAGCGCAACAGCATTATTCGGTTCTCTTGGCATATATATCAAACAAANATATGTCAGAGCAGCATGCTTTTTACTGGTGNTTCTGATAGCCTTTTCCAGGTTGTACCTNGGCGTGCATACGCTGCTCGATGTGGCGGTTTCTTTGTGCGTGTCTTCCCTGCTGGTGGTGGCTGCGGTCAGATTCTTTTCCGGAGACAACATCGATTTCAAGTCAGCATTGCTTACAGCAATACTGATGCTCGCGTTTGCCTTAGCGGTTTCTATAACAGCATCAGTGATGTTCGCGTTTAAAGAGATTGAACAGGAGTACGTAAGCGATTGCTTGAAAGCAGCGAGCGCCGGAGCCGGATTTGCGGCAGGTATGTTCGTTGAGAGGTTGTACATCGACTTCTCGGTTAAGACGAAGAGTGTGCTCATGCAAGTAATCAAGTTTGTTGCCGGAATGGCCGGCGTTTTGGTTATAAAGGAAGGGTTGAAGCTCATAATCGGCACGGGACTGCTTGTCGATTCGATCAGATATTTCCTGTTGTTGACATGGGTCATTGCGGCATACCCATTGATCATTAAGCGTCTTTCCGCGCGCTTCGGAGCAAGCAGCGATAGTTGACGGTAGATATCTCCGCACCCCTTATTAGAAATTGTTTCACGTGAAACATCCCCCGGTATTGTTGATACCGGGGCTATCCCGTTTTGTCGAATCTCGGGGCGGAGCTTCACGCTAATGCCTCAGCGATTCATAACATACGTAAATAACAAGATATTTACGGTCGCTAGGACTTAGCACCGCGCAAAGCTCCTAAGTTATCTGGCACAAACCCCACGTTAGCTTAGACATCCTTTAAGTGAGGATTGCAAGTATGCTTAAATTAACGAAAACCATTCTAGAAGATTCAGACATTGGACGTTTGGTCGCAGGAATTGATGCAGGCGCTTGCCCGGCCGTGATATCGGGCTTGTCAGAGATTCACAGAGCGCATGTCGCTGCAGCAGTCCGCACTGCAACTATGCGCCCTGTTGTCGTCATATGCGNGGACGAAGATGAAGCAGTTCGCCTNGCGAATGACATCTCNGTATTTACAATGGAAGAGTCATTTGCTCTTCCATCGAGAGAGTTCACCTTCCATAGCGCGGAGGTTGTGTCGCACCAGATCGAGCAGCGTAGGTTATCGACGCTTGCGGCGCTGGCCGATCAACAAGCGCCGGTCGTCGTAATGTCCATAAGTGGCGCTCTACAGCGAACGATGCCGCCGAATGTTCTGAGAGATGCCTCGCTCACTGTGAAAGTCGGTGGAGTCTGTCACCTCGATGACCTTTCAATGAAGCTTGTCAAGAGCGGATATACAAGGAGCGACCAGGTGGAGGGAGCAGGTCAATTCGCCATACGCGGAGGAATTTTGGATGTATTCTCTCCGATATATGATGAACCGGTGAGATGCGAGTTTTTTGGCGACGAGGTCGATTCAATGGGCTTTTTTGATATCGAATCGCAAAGGCGCACAGAGCAGCTTGATATATTACGCATATCACCGGTCGCTGAAACGCTCATCAATTTATATTCCGATGCTTCTGATGATTCGGAGCATGGCAATGGCGCCATTGGCTTGGCGCATGCATTGGAAAACCATATTGCCCGTCTTAATAAGCGGAGATCGACCAGTCAGACGCTATTGAAGAATCTGGCAAATGATGTCGAACGAATAAAGAGCGAACGCAGTTTTCCGGCAGCAGACAGATATATGGAACTGATATATCCGATGGCAACAGCCCTTAGCTATCTCGGCGATGATGCGATCGTTTTTATCTGTGAGCCCGCACGAGTCAAAGAACGCGCAGAGAACTTCTTGAAACTACTCGGAGAAGATTGCGTTGCCTTGTTGGAAGCCGGAATACTTGAGAGCGGATTCGTCCGGTTTGCAGAAGACTGGGCAGGCTATTTGGCAAATATCAGCTTATACCCGGTCGTAATGATGGATAGTTTCACCGGCAGCTCATACCCTCTACAACCGAGAATGCTTCTGAACATCAGCGCAAAACGCCTCTCCTCATATGGAGGAAGCATGGAAACAGCCGCTTCAGATATTGCATATTATAAAGAAGCTGGCTTCAGGACAGTGATATTGTGCCATGACAAGCGCAGGGCATCGGCACTGATGGAGTTTCTGGAAGATCGCGGCGTGGCAACATCACTGGATTATTCGCTTCAAGCGCTGCCGCGAAGCGGGGAATGCTATATTGCTGAGGGGGACTTGTCGGCAGGGATGGAATATCCCGGCATTAAGCTAGCGGTGATAACAGAGGGGCAAATACTCGTACAGCCCATCCGCCGCCGATCTTTGCAGCCCAGAAAAAAGACGAACAGGGAAAAAATACAGAGCTTCTCCGATCTATCTCCCGGCGACCTTGTGGTGCACGACCAACATGGCATAGGCAGATTTGTCGGGTTCTTTCTGATTCCGATCGACGGCGTGCAAAAAGACTATGTGAAAATTGCATACGCCGGCACGGACAGCCTGTATGTCCCTGCAACGCAGCTTGACATGGTTGCGAAATACATAGGCGGGGCGGATAGCGGCGCGGACGAGGGCCATACGCATGGAATCAAGCTCTCCAAGCTAGGCGGAGCTGACTGGTCTAAGGTGAAGTCGCGAGCAAAGTCCGCTGCAAAAGAGATGGCTCGCGAGCTAATAAAACTCTACGCGCAAAGACAACGCATAAAGGGGCTCGCATTTGCGCCGGATTCTGTCTGGCAAACGGAATTCGAGGAAAAATTCGGATATCAAGAGACGGATGACCAATTAAAATGCGCGCAAGAGATTAAAGAAGACATGGAGAAAGCCGTTCCGATGGATAGGTTGCTTTGCGGTGATGTCGGGTATGGCAAGACCGAAATCGCGCTCCGCGCCGTGATGAAATGCGTGCTTGGCGGATATCAAGCAGCAATACTCGTCCCGACGACTGTGCTTGCGCAGCAGCATTTCGTCACATCGATGCGCAGGTTTGCAGGGTATCCGATCAATATTGAAGTGTTAAGCCGCTTCCGCTCCGCAGCACAGATTAAAAATGCCTTGAAAAACTTGGAAACCGGAGGAGTCGACTTTGTTATCGGTACGCACCGTCTTTTGCAAAAGGATGTCATATTCAAAAAACTTGGGCTGCTTGTGGTAGATGAGGAGCAACGTTTCGGAGTGTCCCACAAAGAGCGCCTCAAAGAAATCGCAAAGCAGGTCGATGTTCTTACGCTGTCGGCAACGCCGATACCCCGTACGCTGAATATGGCGTTGAGCGGCATCCGCGACATGTCTACGATTGAAGAGCCGCCGCAGAGCCGTCATCCTGTGCAGACATATGTGCTTGAACATGATTGGAGCATATTATGCGATGCCATACGTCGCGAGGTATCGCGCGGCGGGCAGGTATATTATCTGCATAATCGAATTGACAATATCGAGCGCACGACAGCGAGGCTCGCGGAAATGCTTGAAGGTATCAGCATCGCTGTCGCTCATGGACGGATGGACGAGAACAACCTCAGCGATGTCATGGAACGAATGATCGCAGGGGAAGTCCAGGTCCTTGTATGCACGACAATCATTGAGTCCGGTATTGACATTCCAAATGTTAATACGCTCATCGTCGAAGACGCTGACAAGCTTGGTCTTGCGCAATTGCATCAAATACGCGGACGAGTCGGACGCTCGCCTCGGCGGGCATATGCATACCTCACATTTCGCCGAGGCAAAGTCCTCACGGAGATCGCTGAGAAGCGGTTGAGCGCAATACGTGAATTTGCAGAGTTCAATTCCGGGTTTAAGATAGCGATGCGCGACCTTGAAATCAGGGGCGCGGGCAGCTTACTCGGCGCCGAGCAGTCAGGGCATATGCTGAGTGTGGGGTATGATATGTACTTAAAGCTGCTTGAAGAGGCAGTTATGGAGGAGAAGGGCGAAAAGACGGCATCGAAGGCAGATTGCCCTGCCGATCTAAACGTCTCCGCCAGCATCCCCGAAAAGTATGTCCCGTCAAGCCAGCAGAGAATGGATATTTACAGACGGATCGCATTGATTCGCACGCAGGAAGACTGCGAAGACATGATCGACGAGCTCATTGACCGCTATGGCGAGCCTCCGCCGGAAGTGATCGCGCTTACGTCGATAGCAATGCTGCGTAGCGAAGCATCACTTGCAGGGATAACGGAAATTTCGCAAAAAGAAGGTTGGATCAATCTGAAACTGAATGAATTTTCGTTTGAAAGCGTCTCAAGCCTATATGCGTTGCCGGAATACTCCGGCCGTGTGAAAGTGCTTGCGGGAACAAGCCCGGCAATCGCGTTAAAGATTAAAAGCTCGGCTGTCGTCGATGAAGCCGTTAAGTTTGTAAGAAGCTATGCAGCAATGAGCGCTAATATGCCGAAATTGTAACTTTCTGTGAACTATTTTACTATTATGTTGCTATTGGGAGCAACTCGCGATATATTAGTAGTACCTGACGGACGCAAAACACTAACTGAAAAGACACATTTCAGTCCGTCAGGTGCTATCGCCGTGCGAAGCGCGGTGCGCAGCGCAGCGCGCTGTCAGGGAATAGGAAGGCATGATTGCCACAGAGCTTCGTAGTAAGCAACCGGCAAATTGGAGGACAAGAATGAAGAAAACACTAGCAATGATACTCTGCATGATGTTGCTGATATCCACAATCGTAGGATGCAGCAAAAATGAGGACGCTATGGGCGGGAATGGAGTTTCTCAGGAAGCATCAACACAGGACGACGGATCACAAACGACTGATGGCATATTATCGACCGACGCAACGCCGCCGACAGACCAAAATGAACAAACAGACAGCGCCACAGAATCTCCGGATGTCGAAAACAACGTGGAAACTGTGCCTTCCGAAGCGACGACAGTCGATTTCGAGGCCGCGTACGCCGCATACCAACCCGATACGCTTATGGTCCGCGCGGGTGGATATAACGTGATGTGGGACGAGCTGTTTCTGCAACTATTCGGCAGCGTGAACGCAATCTTATACAGTTATGCGGGGATGCTCCCGAATTGGACGGACAGGCTCAGCGATGGGAGGACATACGCGCAAGCAGTAATGGATTTTGCGGTTGATTATGCAATAATGTTCAAAGCGCTTGAATATGGAGCCGAAATCAATAGCGTCACGCTTGGCGAAGANGATTACNTAGTCTTACAAAACGATATGCAAAATGCTATTGACTCGGTAGGCAGCGAGGAAGACTTCCTGCGCGTATTATGGGAGGAAAATGGCTGCCGCACTCTCGAATTATATAAATACTTATGCGACACCAGTTATCTGGCGAATGCCACGTTTAACAAATTATACGGGGAAAACGGCGAACTGATGTCCGATGAAGACCTAGCTGATTATACGTCAATGGATGGATTTCTGATGGCAAAGCATATCCTTTGCTTAAAACAAGACGACGACGAGGGTGCGGCAAAAGCAGAAGCGGAATCAATATTGGCCAGCCTCAACAGCTACAACGGAAACGATTTTGATTCATTCTTTGATGAACTCATGCTCGAATACAGCGATGATTCGGGCGGCTTACAGTCGTATCCGGATGGCTATCTGTTCCAGCCCGGAGACATGGTGCCATCTTTTACTGAAGCGTGCGCAGCTCTCGATATCGGCTCATACAGCGGCCTAGTCGAGAGCGATTATGGGTATCATATCATATACAGGTTGCCAATAGATTATGATGCCATACCGTTTGCGAATTATATGCAAAATGATTACAGCCCGCTGCGCTATTTGACCGCAACATCGTTGTTTAACTCCCAAATATTATTATGGAGAGATATGCTTGCGCCTGAATACACATCAGAATACGACTCTATCGAAATAGCTGATTTGTTCGCTTGGCAATAAGATAGGAAAAAGCCCCGGAGTTGTTCCGGGGCTATGTTTCGTAGGCATGCAAGCGTCTAATTCCTGTGGAATAGACGCTTGTTTTGGTATACGGGCTCGCAAGTGATGTTAATGCCAAGCTGCCTGAACACGCCTATGTCGACTTGCGAGAGAATAACGCTGGAATGCGCTTCGGAAAATCTGAGCTTCGGCAACTGTTCCAGCACGATTTCGGCAGTAGGGTTCGTGGCGGTGCTGATTGCAAGAGCGATGAGCACCTCGTCCGTATGCAGCCGCGGGTTTTCATTGCCGAGATATCCGACTTTCAGCTTTTGAATGGGCTCGATAAGAGAAGGGGAAATGAGAGGCACCCTGTCGTCGATGCCGGCAATATGCTTCAGGGCATTGAGCAGCGCAGCCGATGACGCGCCAAGCAAGTCAGAGGTCTTTCCGGTCAAGATCATGCCGTCAGGCAGCTCAATCGCGACGCAAGGGCCGCCTGTCAGATCAGCCTTCTCCAGCGCGGGCATCACGGGGGGCCTCTCTTCGGGCGTCTGGCCGGCATTGTTCATCAGCAACTCCAGTTTTGACACTGCGGATTTTTGTACATTGCCCTTTGCGAAATCGAGCTGAGTGTTGAAATAGCGGCGTATCAGCTCTTGTTTTGATGCTTCTGCGCACACTTCATCATCTGTGATGCAGAAACCGGCCATGTTCACGCCCATGTCAGTGGGCGATCTGTATGGGCTCACCCCCCATATACGCTTGAACATAGCGTTGAGTATGGGGAATACTTCAATATCGCGGTTGTAGCTGACTGCAGAGACGCCATATGCTTCGAGGTGGAACGGGTCAATCATGTTGACGTCGTCAAGATCAGCCGTTGCGGCCTCATATGCGTAATGAATCATATGCCTCAGCGGCCTGTTCCATATAGGGAACGTTTCAAATTTTGCATACCCTGCTTTGATGCCTCGTTTGTGTTCGTGATATAGCTGCGATAGGCATGCTGCCATTTTGCCGCTGCCGGGGCCCGGCGCCGCAATGACGACCAACGGATGCGTCGTCTCGATGTAATCGTTGTTGCCATATCCTTTATCGCTGAGGATGAGCTGGATATCAGACGGATAATGAGAACCGGGAATATAATGCATGACATAAACCGTTATGCCGAGGCTTTCGAGATATGTCTTAAATCTGTCTGCAGCGGGCTGCCCGAGGTATTGGCTGATAACGACGCTGCCGACGTGCAGGTTTCTTTTTCGGAACTCGTCGATGAGCCGGAGAACATCGTCGTCATATGACACGCCCGAATCGCCGACCGATTTGCTCGATTCGATGTTCGATGCGTTTATTGCGATGACGATTTCTGCCATGTCGGCCAGCGTGACCAGGAGGTCCACTTTTGTATCGGGCATGTAGCCCGGCAGGACACGGGCTGCGTGTTGGTCATCGAACAGTTTGCCGCCAAACTCGAGATAAAGTTTGTTTTCAAACATCCCGATTCTTTCGCGGATTTTTGCCGATTGCATTTGCAGATATTTTTCGTAGTCAAATCCTATATTATACACAGCACCACCCCTGTCATACGCTGATTGCGATCTGCTGTCATTTTATAGGATTTGAGTGTGCGATGTCAAGCCGTGGAGGAACAAAACAGGGACAAAATTGCTTTGAACGGGCGCAAATGGGCGCAAGTCATAAACGGGCGCAAATGAGCGCAAGTTATGCTTGACAATAAAATACTGTTCTTGGTATACTGACGTAGGCTCGTTGCCATATCTGCATATGCCGCATGGTTAGCAGGGCGGGCCGGAGATGCGCGAGTGGTGGAATTGGCAGACTCGCTAGATTCAGGTTCTAGTGTACAATACGTACGTGCGGGTTCAAGTCCCGCCTCGCGCACC
>JGI24702J35022_10000447_pt1 | contig 24824 bp, 19 predicted proteins | sample TergutTh196P4_FD_35022 | JGI IMG/M metagenome (IMG submission 35022)
ATGGAGTGGCTTAGTAAGTGGTATGCCAGAAATCCCGGAACTATCAATTCCATGGGAAACAAGTGCTTAACAACCTGTCCGGAAAAGTGTTGACGACCCAACAGTTATTATGGCATCATGGGTTCGGCAGGAGCGGCAGCCGGTTTGCCATTCACTGTCCATGGCCAATTCTCTTTTTCTGTCGTTAGGCCCATCTCTCCGCTCGGAATATTTTTCAGATTATTTGGAGGGCCAATAATGAGTAACATTGCTTGCTAGACCATACATTGCCAACGTATTAAGCCCAGACCCTCCGAAGCCTGTGGTAAGATATGGTGAATTCCCCTTCAGATTGGAATATGAAGTCGACGGAGAAAGATTCGTTGTAGAAGACACCATCATATGTGAATTTGATGGCGTTGGCTGGAACGAAGGTATCGGTAAATATCGGGAGTGGAAGAGCCATTTGGCAAGTGATCAAAAAGAGAGAGCCATACTGATAACAGTTGATGCAAGAGTCAAGATATATTGCTTTGTGGGTAGCGCTGAATACTATATGAATGACGAAAAATATCCCGAACAGAGGCCCTTAACGCCACGTGTTTACGATGTAAAATTAAACTCTTGGGATATGAATATTTATTTTCATTCTCAGGAGGAAATCTTTGATTACTATGGCATCAAATTAGTGTGCTGGGAGTTTTCTGAACCAATAGTAAACAGCTTCAAATAGCCAGCGCTTATTCATCTATTTGTGTTGCAAGGCGTGCACTTTAACCATCTAATGCTAGACCTCTTGTATAACTAACACACAAGCTCCTGGTTGCATATGCCGGCAATCAAGTTAAAGCGCAAGCCAAAGTGTTTCCGGCGATGGCGATACCTGTCAGCCGCTATCTTGAAGCGCTTAACGAAACCGATGATGTTCTCATTCAGTACCCGTGCCGATGAAACCATCCGGCTAAAGCGCTTCTCTTCAAGGTATATACGGGAATAAGCGGTAAATTGCTTCGTTGAGTTTACCAAACCAGAATTGTGAACAAGGTTAGAGTAGGTTGGCTCCCTTGATATCTACTCTATCAGTTGTACATTGTACGATATGGCAAGGTTTTTTCGCCCTCAACCCAGATTTTTAGTCTGAAATTATCTGCCATATGACTGCTGCCTCCTTGCATGTGCGAAATTAAACATCGAAAAACACCATTTTTGTTTTGATTTCGCTCGCCATTTCAAAATAAGAGCGGAATTTCTAGTTTACTCACACACTAGATTTTCCAGCGAGGTTGTTGTACATTGGATAGCATGGCTTACTGCTTGCGCCCTCTGCGCCGGGAAGACATTCCCCAGGTCACCGAGATAGATCTCGCCTGCTTCCCCACTATGTTGCCACCCCCCAATTATCAAACCGAGATCATCAACCCCCTGGCGCACTACCTAGTGGCCCATGATGATGAGCCGCCCACCAAAAGTGCCTTGCTGCCCATACCCGGATTTGCCGGACTGTGGCTGCTAGCCGGAGAGGCCCACGTCATCAATCTAGCCGTACGCGAGGCGTACCGAGGGATGGGCTTGGGCGAGCTCTTGTTCATCGGGCTTATCCAGCAGGCACAAGCGCTCCAAGCCAGCCTAATAACCCTGGAGGTCAGGGTATCCAACACGGTCGCACAGAACCTTTATGAAAAATACGGCCTCACCGAACGCGGCCGCAGGCGGGCTTACTACGCCGACAACAGCGAGGACGCGCTCATCATGACATTGGACAGCCCCACCTCACCCACCTACGGCACCAATTTCCGCACCCTTTGCCGAGACTACGAGTGGAAATGGGCCAGAGATATCCAGTTGCGGGATGACTAAAATGCCCTGTAGCCCCCGTGGCTACGACATCCCGATGTTCTTCTGGCGGTCGCGCGCCGCCTTTTCGGCAACGAAGCGATCGAATTCTTCCTGGCTCATAGGCGAGCAACTTTTAAGATCGTTGTCCTCCATCTCGATCAGAAAGTTTTCGCGGCATTTCCAGCAACGGTAAGGCCCCCTGTAGTACACATCCAAGAGCGACATCTGCCCTACACCCTGGCAGCTGGGGCAGGTAATTCTAGCCATGTTCATCTGGAGCGCCTCCTCTAGGCTAATCCCTATGAGCTAATCTTAACAGCAAAGCAGGAATGGGGCAAATCAATTATTCCGATCGAAGTAAAAACCAGCAAAAACAAAAGCGCTGTCATTTTCAAAAGCTACCAAGCAAAGCATAAACCAGAAAGACCGGATTCAACTATTTGCCGAAAGAATCAAGCTTGATATAACAGCCGTCATGGCTTTCCCGCTAGCAGGCAGATATTGCGCGAAAAGAGCTTAACGGGCCAGCGATAGCGCCGCTCGGGGCCTAACTTGAGCAACCTAAGACCCGCATGCCGTACCAGCTTGGCAATCTCGCCGTAGGTAAAAAGGTAATAGTAGCGCAGGGCCACCCCATCTTTGTAACGCCAGGGTATCAGCAGCTCTTTGGATTTTCCCCAAAAGCGCGGCTGGGTGCGGTTCCAAACGGTGATAAAGGCCTCACCGCCCGGCTTGAGTACCCGAGTCAACTCCGCTAGAGCCCTCATCTGCTCCTCTTGTCCCGGCAGATGATGCAAGCTGGCCACGGCCAGAGCATAATCGAAAAGGCCATCGGCAAAGGGCAATCGGCGCATATCTGCCTGAATCAGCTCAGAATGGAAGTTGTTCTTGGCGGCATATCTTTCGGCCAATCCCAGCATCCCGCCGGAAATGTCCACCCCACAAAGCTCAAATGAGCTTTTGAAAGGCACAAAGTCAGCTCCGTGCCCACAGCCCAGATTAAGAAGCCGTCCGCTTTGCCAGCGTTTGGCTAGTTCCGCAAGCTCTTTCTGAAAGATGGTGTGATGGCGGAAGCCATACCATCCCGGCGCAATCCGGTCAAAGACCTGCGCCTGATCGGGCACGTTTTCCATCAGAGGAGTTTAGCTGAAGCAAGGAGGATGCGGCAACCCCTCATCTACCACTACAACGCCAACCGTATTCTCCCATTTTTGCTCTTAGCATTATCTACTTTTCCTTAAACTCTTAGAGCGTAACTTCTGAGGGAGTTGACCCAACAGAACGATCAATCTCGGCAGTAAAGAAAGGCAGGCTTTGGCGCGCTTTCTCCCTCTCAATAAGACGTGCCTCTTCTTCAGCTTCCTGGCAGGCCTTACAGCGCGCCGGGATGAGCTTGCCAATAATGACGTTCTCTTTGAGGCCCGCCAGCCGATCAACCTTGCCGTAGATAGCCGCCTCAGTCAAAACCCGCGTGGTCTCTTGGAACGAAGCCGCCGCTAGCCAACTGTCGGTGGAGAGCGAGGCCCGCGTGATGCCCATGAGAACAACCTGGGCCGTCGCCGGCTCGCCGCCCTCAGCGAGGACCTTGGCGTTAACCTCTTCAAAACGGTAGCGGTCCACCAACTCGCGGGTCACAAATTCCGAATCGCCCGAGCTCTCCACGCGCACCCTGCCCAGCATCTGGCGTACGATGACCTCAATATGCTTATCGTTGATATGCACGCCCTGAGAACAGTAAACCTTCTGCACCTCATCCACCAAGTAGGACTGCACCGCATCTTTGCCCAATACCGAGAGGATGTCCTGGGGGTTCACTGAGCCGTCGGTGAGTTGCTGGCCAGCCTTGACCAAATCCCCCGATGCAACGCGGATATGAGTGCTCACCGGCACGCTGTACCGGCGTTCCTCCGTTTCCTCATAGCGTATGACCAGCCGATCATCCTCCACCATGACTTCGCCGGCTACCCGGGCGATCAGTGGAGGCGCCTCAACGGGAACGGCCTCGGTTTTGGATTTGGATTTCTTGGAGGGCTTCGGTATGTCCAGGCGCTGCCCGGCCTCGACCCGTTCGCCGTCTTTTACCGCCGCCTGATAGCCGGGCGGCAGGGGGTACTCGTCGCGGAATGACTCGGTCGCCATGACCGTGATAGCCCGGCCTTCCTCTGATTCGATGACCTCGGCAATGCCATCAATCTCAGAAATAATGGCCTGTGCCTTGGGCGGACGAGCTTCAAAAAGCTCCTCCACTCGGGGCAGACCGGTGGTGATATCCTGACCCACCACACCGCCGGTGTGGAAAGTGCGCAAGGTAAGCTGAGTACCGGGCTCGCCAATGCTCTGAGCAGCCACGATGCCCACTGCGGTGAGCATATCCACCAGCCGTCCCCGCGCCAAATCACGCCCATAACACTTCTGGCAGACGCCCTGGTGAGACTGGCAGGACAGGGGCGAGCGCACATGCACCCGCTTATGCCCAGCCTCGATCAAGGCCTGAGATTTGACTTCATCAATCTCTTCGTCGCGGTCGACGATGATCTCGCCGGTGGCGGGGTCGGCCATGGCACTCGCCGCCAGCCGGCCAATGATGCGATCGGCAAAGGCGGGTAAAACCCCCTTCTCCGTCGGCTCCGTGATCCAAGCTCCGGCCATATCGCCGCAATCACCCTCGCGCACGATCACGTCCTGCGTTACGTCAACCAAGCGGCGGGTTAGGTAACCCGACCCCGATGTTCTAAGGGCAGTGTCGGCCAGACCCTTGCGCGCGCCGTGGGTGGAGATGAAATACTCCAAAGTGGATAAGCCCTCCCGCAAACTGGAGGTGATGGGGAAATCGATGATCTTACCCGAAGGGTTGGTCATCAGGCCGCGCATGCCCGCCATCTGGCGAATCTGCGAGATGTTACCCTTGGCCCCAGAGTTGGCCATCATATAGACCGAGCCCTGGCGATTCATCGAATCGGAAATGGCCCGGGTGATGCTGTCAGTAATCTGCATCCAGACCTCAATAACGCCGTTATAGCGTTCCTCGTCGGTGATGAGGCCGCCTTGGTACTGGTCCTCAATAACAGCGATGCGTTCCTTAGCCTGTTCCAGCAGTTGGGCTTTGGCCGCCGGCACCTCCACATCGCTCATGGCAATGCTGATACCTGAACGCATGGCATATCTGAAACCAAGCTGCTTGAGACCGTCCAGAATGGCAGCCATGGCCTCATCACTGCCCAAAAGCTGATAGGTATCGATGATGAGCCGCTTCAGGCTACCTTTGTCCATGGCCTTATTCACAAAGCCCAACTCCTTGGGCAGGATTTCATTGAATAGGATACGTCCCACCGTAGTCTTGAGACGCTGCCCGGTCTCATCCCGTACCTCAAGCTCTGCTCTGAGGTCGATCTCGCCAAGCTCCATAGCCAGCTTGGCTTCCTCAAAGTCGGCAAAGATATGCCCTTCGCCCTTGGCATTGGGACGAGTGGTGGTCAGATAGTAACAACCGAAAACCATGTCCAATGTCGGGGTCACCGCAGGATCGCCACAACTGGGCAGTAGCATATTGTGGGTAGAAAGCATCATCTGACGAGCTTCCTTGACCGCCGCCCGAGAGAGAGGCACGTGTACAGCCATCTGGTCGCCGTCAAAATCAGCATTGAAAGCCGAACAGACCAGGGGATGTATCTGAATAGCCGAGCCATCAATCAGCACCGGCTCAAACGCCTGAATGGAGAGGCGGTGCAGAGTGGGCGCGCGGTTAAGCATGACGGGGCGATCCTTGACTACCTGCTCCAGCACATCATAGACCTCGGGGCGGGCTCGCTCCACCAAGCGACGGGCGCTCTTGATATTCGAGGCCAGCCCGTCCACCACCAAGCGATGCATGACAAAAGGCTTGAAAAGCTCCAGGGCCATGCGCCGGGGCAGTCCGCACTGATGCAGCTTAAGATTTGGGCCAACCACGATGACGGAGCGGCCGGAGTAATCCACTCGCTTGCCCAACAGGTTCTGGCGGAAGCGCCCTTGCTTGCCGCGCAGCATATCAGAAAGCGACTTGGCTTTGTGGTCCCCGGAGACGGAGACGGCCTTACCGCGCCGCCCGTTATCAATAAGCGAATCCACCGCCTCCTGTAGCATGCGTTTTTCATTGCGCACGATAATATCCGGCGCGCCTATGTCCATTAGATGGCGCAGTCGATTGTTGCGGTTGATGACCCGCCGATACAGATCATTAAGATCGGAGGTGGCAAATCGTCCGCCGTCAAGCTGCACCATGGGGCGCAGATCTGGCGGCAGCACCGGCAGGACGGAGAGTATCATCCAAGACGGCTTGTTACCGCTACGCCGAAAGGCCTCTGCCAGCTGAAGCTGCTTGCTAGCTTTGCGACGGCGCTGGCCAGACGAGGAGTGGGTTTCCTGCATAAGCTTCTGGCACAGTTCGTCCAGTTTGATATCGGAGAGTAGCTTAAGAACGGCCTCGGCACCCATGGCGGCATCAAAGACATGGCTGTAGCGCTGCCGGAGTTCCTGGAACTGATTTTCGGTGAGGAGCTCCCCTTTGGCCAAATCCTTAAGCGCTCCGATGCGTATCGGCATGTCCTCATGCAGCCGGGCAATCTCTTCATCAGCGTCACGGCGAACCTGGTTGACCTCCTCCACCGATGCCCCGCCCTTCTCCATGGCCTTGACGCGGGCTTCAGCCGCATCCCGTCGCTCGGCTATCTCACGCTCAAAGCGCGCCTCAAGGTCACTGATAGCCTGACGCCGCTCCGCCTCCCTGACCTCCGTGATAATATAATGCGAAAAATAGATGACGCGCTCCAGGCTGCGGGCAGACAGATCCAATAGCAACCCCACGCGGCTGGGGATACCCCGTGCAAACCATATATGACTCACCGGCGAGGCGAGCTCAATGTGCCCCATGCGTTCGCGGCGCACCTTAGCCCGGGCAATCTCCACTCCGCACTTATCACACACAATGCCCTTAAAACGCACCCGCTTATATTTACCACAGACACATTCGAAATCCTTAACCGGACCGAAGATGCGTTCGCAAAAAAGCCCGTCGCGTTCCGGCTTGAGGGTGCGATAGTTTATGGTCTCGGGTTTGACAACTTCGCCGTAGGACCAGCTTTGAATCTGTTCCGGCGAAGCCAGCGACACCCGTACGGCATTAAAATCGTTGACTTCCAGCATGTGGCATCTCTCCTTAGAATTTAGCTCGGCATCGTGAGACAGTTAAGTTAACTAATCGCTCTCTTCTTCTTTCGCTTCTGATTCAGCCTCGGCCCCATCTGCCGCCATCTCCGCCACCACGGCCCCAAGTTTTTCATTGCGCACGATAATATCCGGCGCGCCTATGTCCATTAGATGGCGCAGTCGATTGTTGCGGTTGATGACCCGCCGATACAGATCATTAAGATCGGAGGTGGCAAATCGTCCGCCGTCAAGCTGCACCATGGGGCGCAGATCTGGCGGCAGCACCGGCAGGACGGAGAGTATCATCCAAGACGGCTTGTTACCGCTACGCCGAAAGGCCTCTGCCAGCTGAAGCTGCTTGCTAGCTTTGCGACGGCGCTGGCCAGACGAGGAGTGGGTTTCCTGCATAAGCTTCTGGCACAGTTCGTCCAGTTTGATATCGGAGAGTAGCTTAAGAACGGCCTCGGCACCCATGGCGGCATCAAAGACATGGCTGTAGCGCTGCCGGAGTTCCTGGAACTGATTTTCGGTGAGGAGCTCCCCTTTGGCCAAATCCTTAAGCGCTCCGATGCGTATCGGCATGTCCTCATGCAGCCGGGCAATCTCTTCATCAGCGTCACGGCGAACCTGGTTGACCTCCTCCACCGATGCCCCGCCCTTCTCCATGGCCTTGACGCGGGCTTCAGCCGCATCCCGTCGCTCGGCTATCTCACGCTCAAAGCGCGCCTCAAGGTCACTGATAGCCTGACGCCGCTCCGCCTCCCTGACCTCCGTGATAATATAATGCGAAAAATAGATGACGCGCTCCAGGCTGCGGGCAGACAGATCCAATAGCAACCCCACGCGGCTGGGGATACCCCGTGCAAACCATATATGACTCACCGGCGAGGCGAGCTCAATGTGCCCCATGCGTTCGCGGCGCACCTTAGCCCGGGCAATCTCCACTCCGCACTTATCACACACAATGCCCTTAAAACGCACCCGCTTATATTTACCACAGACACATTCGAAATCCTTAACCGGACCGAAGATGCGTTCGCAAAAAAGCCCGTCGCGTTCCGGCTTGAGGGTGCGATAGTTTATGGTCTCGGGTTTGACAACTTCGCCGTAGGACCAGCTTTGAATCTGTTCCGGCGAAGCCAGCGACACCCGTACGGCATTAAAATCGTTGACTTCCAGCATGTGGCATCTCTCCTTAGAATTTAGCTCGGCANCGTGAGACAGTTAAGTTAACTAANCGCTNTCTTCTTCTTTCGCTTCTGATTCAGCCTCGGCCCCATCTGCCGCCATCTCCGCCACCACGGCCCCAANCTCGTCCTCCAGTAAAGCATCGCCCTCCAGCACCGAAAGCTCATCCTCCAGCGCCAGGGCGCCTTTCGCTATCTCGGCGGGAACCGTCCGCTCCTCCTCGTTCATAACCTCCACCGACATCCCTAAGCTTTGGAGTTCCTTCACCAATACCTTAAACGATTCGGGCACGCCCGGCGGCATGATATCATCGCCCTTGACGATGGCCTCATAGGTCTTGGCCCGGCCGGTCACATCATCCGACTTGGTGGTCAGAATCTCCTGGAGATTATGAGCTGCCCCATAAGCCTCCAGCGACCAGACCTCCATTTCGCCGAAACGCTGTCCGCCAAACTGCGCCTTGCCGCCCAGCGGCTGCTGCGAGATGAGCGAGTAAGGACCGGTGGCACGGGCATGGACCTTATCCTCCACCAAATGGATGAGCTTCAGCATATAGATATTGCCCACTGTAACGGGCTGATCAAAGGGGTCGCCGGTGCGTCCGTCACGCAGAACCACCTTGCCGCTGATGGGCGAGGGAATATTGCGCTCCTCAGCGATTACCCGCACCTTCTTTTCCAGTTCCTGCAACGAAAGTTTGCGGCTGGCCACACCTTGCGCCTCCAACCACAGCTTCAGACAGGTACGCCGTGCCTCGCCCTGAAGACGTTCGTCAAATACCTTGGTCCCGGAAAAACCGTGCCCGTCAATCCAGGTGCTGGTCTTTTCCAGATCAAATGAGGCCTGCCCGCTATCTGGCCCCAAGCTCACGGCTTCTGCCTGCCAAGCCAGCCACACGCGGGCCAGCCCATCCTCGATGTCCTCATCGGTAGCCCCATCAAAGACCGGGGTCACCGCTTTGTAGCCCAGAAGCTGACCCGTCCAGCCCAGATGAGTTTCCAGTATCTGCCCCAAATTCATACGAGAGGGAACGCCGATAGGGTTAAGGATGATATCCACCGGCGTACCGTCAGGTAGTATAGGCATGTCCTCAGCCGGGGCAACCAGCGAGATGACACCCTTGTTGCCATGGCGGCCGGCGAGCTTATCACCTGCCGCCACTTTACGCTTCTGAGCCACCCAAACCTGCACCCACTTGTTGACGCGCACCGGCAGTTCATCGCCCTCTTCGCGCGAATAAGCACGCACATTGATGACTTTGCCCCATTCCCCATGCGGCACACGCAGGGAAGTGTCTTTAACCTCCCGGGCCTTTTCGCCAAAGATGGCGCACAAGAGTTTTTCCTCAGCCGAGAGTTCCGTCTCGCCCTTGGGGGTGATCTTGCCTACCAAGATATCGCCTGGCTCCACCTCGGCGCCGATGCGGATGATGCCCTCTTCGTCCAGTTCGCGCAGGCTTTCCTCGCCCACATTGGGAATGTCGCGGGTTATCTCCTCCGGCCCCAGCTTGGTGTCACGAGCCTCAAGCTCATGTTTGGAGATGTGCACCGAGGTAAATTTGTCCTGTTCCACCAAACGTGATGACACAATGATCGCATCTTCGTAGTTGTAGCCGCCCCAACTCATAAAGGCGCAGACCACGTTCTGCCCTAGCGCCAGCTCGCCGCCCTCGGTGGCCGAAGAATCCGCCAGCACCTGTCCGACCTTTACTTTCTGTCCTAGGCTCACAATGGGGCGCTGGTTGATGCAGGTGCCCTGATTGGTACGCACAAATTTCTTTAGGGGATACTCATGCTCGGCTCCCTTGCTGCCAGTAATGACAATGTGCATGCCAGTGACCGAACTCACAATGCCGTCGTGTTTGCTAAAAAGCACCTGGCCTGAATGTCGGGCAGCCTCAGTCTCCATACCCGTGGCCACCAGCGGCGCCTCAGGCAGTACCAGCGGCACCGCCTGGCGCTGCATGTTGGCCCCCATCAGGGCACGGTTGGCATCGTCGTGTTCCAAGAAAGGAATGAGAGCCGCTGCCACACTGAAGATCTGTTTGGGGGAAACATCCATGTATTCAATGCGTTCTGAGGGCACCGTGACATACTGATCGGCCAGGCGCGCCTCAACCTTATCGTCGATGAACTCGCCACGCTCGTTAAGGCGGGAGTTGGCCTGAGCAATGGTGTAACGATCCTCAACGTCGGCCGGCATGTATTCGCAATCCGCCGTGACGAAAGGAATCACTTGCACCGCCCGGCTGAAATTAGCCAGGCGGTGGGCCACCTCCGGCGTGACGACCGTACCCGCAGTAAAGACAAGCTTGTTCTTGGCATCTTTAAAGTCCTCGCGCAACCGCCGCCCCAAAAGCTCCGGGCTCTTGCTGGAGAGTTCCCCCACCACCTTGCGATATGGCGTCTCCACAAAACCATAGCGATTGATGCGCCCGTAACTGGCGAGGGTGCCAATAAGGCCGATGTTCGGACCTTCGGGGGTCTCAATGGGACAGATGCGCCCATAGTGGGAATAGTGTACGTCACGCACCTCAAATCCCGCTCGCTCGCGGGATAGGCCGCCCGGCCCCATAGCCGAGAGGCGGCGCTTGTTGGTAAGCTCTGCCAGAGGGTTGGTCTGATCCATAAACTGCGAGAGTTGCGAGCCGCCGAAGAACTCACGCACGGCAGAGACCACCGGGCGGATGTTTATCAAGGCCGTCGGGGTAAGCGCTTCCGCCGAAAGAATGCTCATGCGCTCGCGGGCTACCCGCTCCAGCCTAAGCAGTCCTATGCGGAACTGGTTCTGAACCAGCTCGCCTACGGTGCGAATGCGCCGGTTACCCAGATGGTCAATATCGTCAGAGTGATCCTGGTCATTGTTCACCATGATCATGCGCCGGACGATCTCAGCCATGTCCTCACGAGACAAAGCTCGCTCTTCGTCCGAGACCTTGCCCTCAAGACCTAGGCGGCGGTTCAGTTTATAGCGCCCCACCATTCCCAGGTCATAGTGTTCCGGGTTAAAGAACATGCTCTGTAAGAGCTTGCGAGCGTTATCCTCATTGGGAGGATCACCCGGGCGCACCTTGCGGTAGATGTCCAGCAGGGCATCTTTCTCAGTGCGGATATTGACCTCACGCTCGGCGGTCGATCTGATATAGTGATGATCGGGGTGACTGTCCTCACCAGCAAACATCGTAAAAAGCTCGTCATCCCCGTATCCAATAGCGCGCAGGAGGGTGGTGACAGGAATCTTGCGCTTGCCGTCGATCTTGACCGAGAGGACATCGCGCGTACTGGTATCAAAGTCGAGCCAGGCGCCTCGGCTGGGGATAAGATTGGCAGCGCATAAACGCCTCCCCGTAGCCTGATCCTCCTGGGTGGTGAAATAAACCCCTGGCGAACGCAGGAGCTGACTAACGATCACCCGCTCAGTGCCAGCGGTAATAAAAGTGCCCTGAGCTGTCATCAGGGGCATATCGCCAAAGAAAAGGTCGAACGGCTCCTTAATCTCGCCGGTGCTCTTCACAAGCAACCGCGCTTTGATGTAAAGCGTGACCGAGTATGTCTGATCGCGTTGGGAGCATTCTTGTTCCGATAGCCGCGGCTCACGAAACTCGTAATCGGTAAGGCTGAGCTCCAAGCGATTGCCGGTAAAGTCTTTGATGGGTGACAGCTCTTCCAAGAGCTGCTTGATGCCCTCTTCCTGGAACCATCGGAACGAGTCCAGCTGGATCTCAATCAAGTTGGGCACATCCATAACCTGGGGGACGCGGGAATATGACCGGGACGCGGCGGGCGTACGCCTTCCCGCAAACACTGCTGTCTGTTCTGGGGTCATTTCACTCCTCACAAAATAATAAAGTCGGAGGCAAACGGGTTTAGGCGGCTACGCCCGCAAAGGGACGTAACGTGGTGACGTGGTAAAATATCTGCAGGAAATAATCCGAATATACAGAATGCATAACGGCAAATTGTCATTGTACCAAAGGTTTTTTTGCTTGTCAAACACGGTACGTCACAAGTTGGCCAGGTCGCAACTCGCTCTTCTATTTTGGCTCCGCCAATACAGATAATCTCTTCGGCCTGCTGTTATAAAACTGAGGGTCATTTATTCCATCACCCATAATTCGTCGGACGTTTTGGCAACAAATCTCCCCTCGCTGGCATCTTGAATAGGCCGAAGTTGCGATTTAGCCTCGCTAAGCGATAGTGGGCCTCAATTTTACACTGCGCCCGTGCCGACGTTATAATTGAGGTTCGGAGTACAAAACCAGCGCATGAAGATTATCGTGGCGGAGTATGCCCGCGCTAACATTTTTATAGCAACTACGGCCGCTAGCGACCGCTGTCTCGCTGTTTAGTCATGCCTATCGCCCGCGAGCTTGCCGACTTCACCCCCACCAAACCCACTCTGCTCACCGTGGGCGTCTTTGACGGAGTGCACATCGGCCATCAAGCCCTGTTGCAACGATTGGCCAGCCAGGCCACCAGGCTAGGATTAATTCCCGGGGTAATCACTTTCCGCGAGCATCCCCTCGCCCTGCTTTCGCCCCACGAGGCACCCCTTCGCCTCGCCAATTGGGCAGAAAACATCTCCATCATTAAAGCCCTCGGCACCGGCATGGTCATCCCCCTCACTTTCGATGATGCCTTATCCCTAGCCGACGCCCGCACTTTCGCTCTGCTCCTCCAGCACCACCTTAAGATGAAAGGGCTGATTCTTGGCTGGGATTTTGCCATGGGACACCACCGCGAAGGTACATTAGCCGCCTTAGCCGAACTTGGTAGCCAGCTCGGTTTTACGACCGAGGTCATGCCAGCCGTAACCCTAGGCAGCGAAACGGTTAGCAGCACAGCTATCCGTCAAGCGCTCGCTGAGGGCAATGTAAGCAAAGCCCGAGCTATGCTGGGGCGCCCCTTCAGCCTGGAGGGACATGTAGTCACCGGCGCGGGGCGGGGGGCGGGGCTGGGATTTCCTACCGCCAATCTATGCATCGACGCCGGCCGGGTGGTGCCAGCGGAGGGAGTCTACGCCAGCCGGGCTCACCTTGACGGCGAATCGCATCCCTCCGTCACCGCCATAAGCCAGTCCCCTACCTTTGGCGGCGTCGGGCGCACCGTTGAGATCCACCTGCTGGAGTTCACCGGCAACATTTACCATCGAACGCTCCGCCTTGATATGATAGAGTACCTGCGTCCGCCACGCCGCTTCGAGGGCGCCGAGGTGCTCAGTGCCCAGATTGCGCACGACATCGCACAGGCCAGGGAAATATTATCCGCCACGGGATGCCGATGATGGCTCAAAGATTCGTACCGCACCCACCAAGCGCTGCGGCAACCCGCTGCAAGGGTCGTGCAGCAAGATAAGATAGTGTCACATAGCGCTATTGGTTATTGATAGATGAAGTTGATAGCAATATGTTGTATTGATACCTGATGCAAACTGGAGGCATAGAAATTTGGTAGAATAAGCGCGGCCGCATCACCGAGCAGATAAACGGCTCCTTGAGTATTTTCGTATACTGCCGTAGCTATCTACGGATGAGCACTCTTAAAATTGGAAGTACTGTATGAATCAAGACCAAGACATCGAAAAACTTCTCCGCCGCGGCGTAGCCGAGGTCATCGTCGAGGCAGAGCTGCGAGAGCGACTCAGAACCGGGGGGAAGCTCCGCCTCAAGGAGGGCTTTGACCCGTCCTCGCCGGATATCCACTTAGGCCACATGGTGGGACTGCGCAAACTCCGCCAGTTCCAAGAACTGGGACACCAAGTAGTGCTCATCGTGGGCGATTGGACCGCCCAGATCGGCGACCCCACCGGCCAGAGCGTCACCCGTCCCATGCTCACTGCCGAACAGGTGCATGCCAATGCCCAAACATATATGGAGCAATTCTTCAAAATCGTCGATAAATCCCGCACCGAGGTGCGCTGGCAAAGCGAATGGTTCGGCAAGTTCTCGCTCGCCGATGTGCTGCGCCTGGCCTCTCGCTTCACCATCGCCCAATTCCTAGCGCGGGAGGACTTCAGCAAGCGCTTTACAGCCGGCAAGCCCATCACCCTGACCGAGTTCCTCTACCCCCTGCTCCAAGCCTATGACTCGGTGGTCATCCAGGCAGATGTGGAATTCGGCGGGCAGGACCAAAAATTCAATCTCTTAGTGGGGCGCGAGCTTCAAACCATGGTAGGCCAGCGCCCGCAGCAGGTGTTCATGACACCTCTCTTAGTAGGCACCGACGGCATTCACAAGATGAGTAAGAGCTTGGGAAACTATATCGGCGTGTCCGAGCCCCCGGAGCAGATCTTCGGCAAGGCGATGAGCGTGCCAGACGAGCTCATCATCACCTATTTTGAGCTGGTCACAGACGTGGCGGAAGTTGAGATTAACGATATGCGTGCGGCCCTGCAAAATGCCGACATCAACCCCATGTCGCTCAAGAAACGCTTGGCGAAAGAGCTCATCCTTCAGCTCTACGATGCTCAGGCGGCCGAGGCGGCCGAGGAGCATTTCGTCCGCACGGTACAGCGCAAAGAAATCCCTGACGAGATCGCCGAGTACCGCCTGATGCCAGGGCTGACACTGCCGCAACTCATGGTCGAGGCCAAGTTGGCTAAGAGCGCAAGCGAGGCTCGGCGTCTCATCGCTGCCGGAGCGGTAGAGATGGACGGAGTGCCCATTGTCAGCGTGACCGGCACCCTGAACTCCGGAAGCATCCTCAAAGTGGGCAAGCGCCGGTTCGTTAAATTGGTTAGCTAGGTAATATCGTCACCAAGACGGCGCTGGGCCGAGGCCGCCCGCAGACGCTGCGTCTCAATAAGAATTTTCTTGCGAAGGCGGATATTCTGAGGGGTAATCTCCAAAAGTTCGTCATCGGCAATGAAAGCCATCGCTTGTTCCAATGACATGATCTCGGGCGGGGTGAGGCGGACCGCGATATCTGAGGTCGAGGAGCGGATATTCGTCTTCTTCTTTTCCTTAGTCACATTAATGGCGATATCCTGCAACTTAGCATTCCGGCCGATAATCATGCCTTCATAAACTTGGGTATTAGGACCGATGAAGGTAGTGCCGCGCCCCTGGGCAATATTGAGACCATAGGTTAAAGCTTCGCCCGCCTCTGAAGACACCAGCACACCCATACGTGTAATGGGCAGCTTGCCGTGCCACTTCTCGTAGTCCAGAAAAGTTGAGTTCATAACACCTTCGCCGCGGGTGATGTTGACAAAGGCACTGCGGAAACCGATAAGCCCTTTGGTGGGCAGGCGAAACTCCAGCCTCACATTGCCCTGTCCGTCATTGTGCATATCGGTAAGCTGCGCCTGCCGCTGGGAGAGTGACTCAATGAGCATACCGACGACATCGTCTTTCACATCCAGACTTAAGCATTCCACCGGCTCCATGAGCTGTCCATTCACCGTCCGAGTTATGGCCTCAGGGCGCGAGACTTCAAACTCGTATCCCTCCCGCCGCATAGTTTCGATGAGAACCGCCAAATGGAGCTCGCCGCGCCCCTTTACCAGGAAGGTATCGGGACTGTCGGTATCCTGCACCCTCAAGCTAAGATTGGTCTCGAGTTCGCGGTAGAGACGCTCACGTAGCTGGCGAGTAGTGGTAAAGCGCCCCTCCCGCCCAGCAAAGGGCGATGTATTGACACCGAAAGACATCTCAACGGTGGGCTCGCCCACCTCTATGCGCGGCAAGGCCTCAGGACAAGACGGATCAGCCAGAGTATCACCTATATTCACTTCATCCACCCCAGCTACCGCCACGATATCGCCCGCCTCTGAAGAAACAATCTCCAGCCGCTTCAGTCCAAGGTAAGTCATCACGGCACTTATCTGGTAGCGCTCATTCTCACCAGTACCCAGCCGCACCACAGCGTCCCGCGGCGCAACGGCCCCGCGCCAGATGCGCCCAATGGCGATCTTCCCCTTGTGGTTATCGTAGTCCAGATTTGAGACCAGCATCTGGAACGGCCCGTCCTCAACCTGAGGAGCGGGAACCTTCTCCAAAATGGCATCCAGCAGAGGGCTGATATTCTGACCTCGTCCTTCGGGGTGCGCCACCGCCCAACCCTCGCGTCCGCTGGTATAGAACACCGAAAAATCAAGCTGCTCCGAGCTGGTCGCCAGCTCCAAAAACAGATCTTGCGTCAGGCCAAGCACCTCGGCAGTGCGCGAATTGGGCCGATCTATTTTATTGATAACAACGATGGTTTTAAGCCCCCGCTCTAGAGCTTTGCGCAACACAAATTTAGTCTGAGGCATGGGGCCTTCAATAGAATCCACCAGCAAGAGACAGCCATCGGCCATGCTTATGACGCGCTCCACTTCCCCCGAAAAATCAGCGTGTCCCGGGGTATCAATGACGTTTATCTTTACGCCTTTATATTCAATAGCCGTGTTCTTAGCCATGATGGTAATACCCCGCTCGCGCTCCAGGTCATTCATGTCCATGACGCACTCGGCCATCTGCTGGTTGTCACGAAAGACATGGCTCTGTTTTAGCATGGCATCCACCAGGGTCGTCTTGCCGTGGTCAACATGGGCAATAATAGCGATGTTTCTGATATCCTGACGAAATTTCATACCTGCATAGTTCTCCGAAATGGAACGTGTAAAATAAGAGCAGAAAGGTAGCCGAGACGCTACCCTCTAGAGGAAAATTCTGAAGCGGTGCAGATAGTGTTTGCACCGCTTAAAAGAAAAACCTGCACAAAACAATGTAATAGTACCTTGGGTTAAGAATATCGTAGGCTGAGGCGTATGTCAAAAACGTGGATATTCATGAGCGCAACACCTACAAGGCCCGGCAAAACATGATCGCAAGCTGCAGCCTTATTCAATCCGAAAGCAGTTGTCGATAGTTCAACTACACCCTTGTGTCCTTCTTTTCCCGCTTGTATATGATATTGCAGACATATGTAGATGAGGAATGCTTGCACTGCGTTCCAGGGTAAAAGTTCCCATGTCCGAAAGAGGCCATCATCTGACGCAATAGGTCCAACCGCTACGTATACAAGGTAACAAGAGCCTATAAGAATAAGAGAGGACATCCGATTTGTATCTCCGCCAGATCGGCAGGCTTGATGAGGCCACAGAAATGCTGAATACCGACGACAACTACTGTGAGATCTGTGGGGACGAAAACATCAAGGCCCTACCGGCTTTCCGACTCCATCCCGCTCAGTAGAGGCAGCTTTCCCCGTCAAGCACGTACTGGAAGGCCTCGGGGCAACCAAGGTGCTCGCCTCAGTCTTTGGAGAGAACAGGACGGCATAGACTTACAGCGCAGCATATATGGCCTAGACAGCTAAAGCGGGGATTGTATATGTTCATAGCAGACGGGGATTCAGGATGTAAACTCTTTTTTGGACATAGCAACGAAAACAATCGCCACGATCCCAAAGACATTGGAAACCAGCGCTGAACAAATGGAGCCCGCCAGCGCCCATCCCCAGCGTTTTCGTTTTATGGCAAAGATACCTCCGATCAGGGAGACAACGCAGGGAATTACTAATACTATGCCGACGATAACGCATATCGTGGCAACCAGAGAGAGGGCCTCTGAAGTTCCCTCAATGCTTTCTGGATAGTTATTATAAACATATGAGAACACAGGGGCAGTAATGAAGAGGATCAAGCTAGTGAAGAATCCAAGTATGCTGGAGATAATATTTAACACACCGCTTGCGGTTGGCATCCACCGGGATGAGTTATCGTTTGCCATGATTGTTCTCCTTAAAACTCATAGTTTTTTGTGACTATACTAAACACAATGTGCATAATAGCATGTCGCGAGATTGATAACAATCAATCGCATTGAAAGAGCTCTTGTGGGGAGGTGGATTTCCCCAAGAATCAGAGGTGTTGGTATCTGCGCAAGCCGGCAGGATATAAACTGGGAAAGAAAAAGAGGCTGATTATGCGCGGGTAGATTTATTGCCGCACATCAAGACAGCTTGGGATAAGTAGCACCTTCGATCATATACCATGTGGGATTGCCGCCATAGGTGCCAGTAAAATCCCAGCCGGCGGCAGCAAAGATGGCTTGTTTTTTCATCTCAGCCGTGGTGTTGCCACTGGCTCCGACAGCGGTGCCATCATTGCCCACTCCCAACCCTTGATGAGTAGTTTGTATGTCAAAGAAGCAGGCAGTGGTAAGATTTTTGCCGCCACCAGTGGCAGTCTGCTTTCCGACCAGCCCACCGGCAATACCACGGAAACTGGCTGTCTGCACGTAACCAACGGCATAGCAATTCGTAACGGCATTGCAGCTAGGGTAAAAGCCGTTACCGCTGTCATAGGAACCCTGCTCCCCGACCAGCCCGCCAACCGAACTGTTGCCATGCATATCACTTTTTGCCGTTACGCCTCCACTGGCATAACTATTTACAATCACGTTGGTGCCTATATCATTCAATTGCACCCCAACCAATCCTCCAGCTACATTACCACTTCCGGCCACTTCGCCCGTAGCATAACTACCTGATATGGTGCTAGTGCTATTTAGGCCTGCATTTTGCTTACCCACCAACCCGCCAGCTATAAAGGTGCCGACCGTGCCGGTGGCATAGCAATTGTTAATGGTAGCATTGCTGCCGCCTTCTGCAGATTGTACCCCAACCAGCCCTCCACCCGGACCGCCATTATTGATATTACCCGTAGCGTAACAGTTAGTAATGATGCAGATGCCATCGCTTGCGCTCGTTTGATTTCCCGCCAACCCTCCGACAAAAGTGCCACCATCATATTTGCCAACAACACTAACCGCAGCGTAGCAATTGATAATAGAACTGATACTATCGTCGTAGCTAGACTGACTCCCCACCAATCCGCCAACATCGGAACCACCGCTGACATAGCCGATGGCATAGCAATTATTAATGGTAGCATTGCTGCCGCCATCAGCAGATTGTCTCCCCACCAATCCGCCAATATACCTACCACCAACAACATCGCCAACCGCATAACTGTCAGCGATGACACAGTTTGCATTGCCGATCGCCCATTGCACGCCAACCAACCCGCCGGCATAACCGCTACCACAATCGCTCTCGGTAAAACCGATGTCACCACTGGCATAGCAGTTAGCAATAGTGCTGTTGCCACTTTGATACCCTACCAACCCACCTATAATCTCGGCGCCAATGCAGGGGTCGATCACTATGTTGCCAATGGCATAGCAATCCGTAATGATGCTGTTCCTATCGCCATCACTCTTTTGCCACCCTGCCAACCCACCGATAGCATATCGGCTGACAATGCCAAGGGAGGAATCTATCTCCAAACCGAGATTCTTGATTGTGCCACCAGCGACAACACCAAATAATCCGACATAGAATTGGTTAGGTCGATCAATCCACAAACCGATGATTCTATGTCCATTCCCATCAAAAGAACCGGTGAAGGGGTCTGCTTGCGTTCCGAAAGGATCAACCTGCCATCCGAGGGGCTCCCACCCCTCACTGCCCCAATTAGTATACCCCTCACCGCCTGGAGCAAGATATGAAGCCAGATCAATATCGTTGGCCAGCCTATAACAGGCGGAGAGATTATGCCGCACCGCATCCAGCCCAGTAGCATCCTTAACAATAAACGGCCTCTCGGGCGAACCATCGCCAACCTCTACTATCGCCACGCAGCTAAATGACGTAACGGGCAGCGACAATACGATGCCTAGCATCACAGCTATCGCCGCTGATCGCATCCTACGAATAATATTGCGTCGTATTTCGGCCACTTCCCTTCACCAAAGTGTTGGCATCATGACGTTTACTTGTTTCTTTTAGCAAATTATGATTTCCCCCCAGAAGCCCACATGTTCCGACAAGTGGAAAATTTGAAAGAATAATGCCATTATGGCGAGTTCATTGGCGACATCGCAATAGCATTTCAAGGCCTAGCGGTTGCGCCTATCGCGCCTAAACGACAGTGTTACGCATAGAATCTCGGCTACAAGGACAATGCAGCTTGCCACTGCCCACCCCTTGGCTGCAACCATCTTAGTATCCATGTCTCCGCCCAATAAGCATAAGGATGAGTCCGCCTAATCCGCGCAGGTACAATGTGTGCGACTCCCGCTTGTGTACTTAAGTCATCATAACATACGGGCAAAAAAATACAAATATCAATGCCGAGGACGCCTGACAGAGTAATGGTGATTGGCCATGTAGCCGAATTGCAGTATTTATAGCGCCACAAGGGCTTGTCCCGCAGTATGCCACTTGGTATCATTTTAATAGAACCGGTGAAACAATCATGAGAAAACGTCTTTATCAAATCATTGAATCATCCAACGGCACAGGTATTCTGGGCAACATATACGATGGCTTAATGATTGTGGTCATCATTGCCAGCCTCGTTCCGCTGGCTTTTAAAGCTGACCACGAAGCCTTTGTCATGATTGACAATATTGCTGTTGGAATATTGATTATTGACTATCTGTTACGCCTGCTGACTGCCGACTATAAATACCGCAAGAAATCAATAAGCTCCTTTGCTAGATATCCATTTTCGTTCTTTGCAATCATCGACTTGATTTCCATATTGCCGTCGCTGACCGTACTGAGCAGCAGCTTTAAACTACTGCGCCTTCTGCGCATGATCAGAGCGCTGCGTGTCTTCCATGTGTTCAAAGCTTTCCGCTATTCAAAAAGCATGAATGTCATTATCACCGTCTTCAAAAAACAAAGGACAGCGCTGGTGGCTGTTGGCACCTTGACCATCGGTTACATTCTGGTGTCTGCCCTAATTATATTCAATGCTGAGCCTGATCTTTTCCCTTCTTTCCTGAACGCAGTTTACTGGGCAACCGTGTCTTTGACCACACTGGGGCACAGCAACATTAGCCCCGCTACGGCGCTCGGGCAGATAGTAACCATGATCTCGTCTGTCATTGGCATTGCGGTAGTGGCCTTGCCGGCAGGCATCATCACTGCGGGTTATATAACTGAAATCAGCGAAGAAAAAACTGATCCCGGCGAAGGCAAATTTAAAGGCGAGTAATCCCATCCGATAGGTGAGTTCTGTTCTCAAGGCAATTGGGGCACGGTTTACTTCACGGCTGCCGGTGCCATCGCTGGCATGGCATATGCAGGAACGCTCAGGGCGCCAACCGCCTCCGGACTCAACTTTAGAGCACAAACAGCAGGCAACTTCAGATACAATCTGCAACAGTTAACCGGCAATGCAGGTAACGGGATGAAGACCCATCATGTACTGCCTCAGAAATTTATTGAACAGGTTGCCAAAGCTGGCCTCGACATCAATGATCCAATGTTTGGTGCTTGCGAGTAATGGCTTATCCCTTGGTGAGAGGTAGCCTCTCTGGAAAGTGTTGCTAACAAAATGAGAAGCAAATAAGGTACGCCTGTTTATTTCCTTGTTTGCTTTTCTCTTTTTCTGGCGTGTCTCTAGGTTGGATATGTGTTGCAACCGCCGCTAGAATCCATCCACTGAATGCACCGTTTGCCAAAGACAGCATGTAGCCCACGCTATCATGCAGACATCAGGTAACTGAAATTTCCAACAGAGATAAGCGAGATGCCTGTGCAATGGCTCACACCGCAGTTAGCGGTAGTGACATAAACTCCCCAAAGCTTATTAGACCAAAGCAGACAGGCATCCTGCCTTGCCATACTATTTTGCAGGCCTTGGGTTAGCTTCCAATTGCTGTGGGAGAAAGACTATTCATCAAATAAATCAGCGTGGGAGCCGGTACCAGTTGCTAATAGAATCAGTTCTTCTTTATCGACTCTATAAATAAGCAACCAATTTGGTTCTATATGGCATTCGCGAAAGCCTATCATTTCTCCCTTAAGCGCGTGGTCATTATATTTTTGCGGCATCTTTATTTGGGACGCAAGCATATCAAGGGTGACTGTTAACCTTGATACATCTTTGCCACGTTTAATCATGCGTTTTACATCACGTATCATTTTGTTAGTAAATTTTATCTTGAGCATAACTAGCCATCTAGCATAGATCGCATTGCCACTTCTGCAGAAGAATACGGACCATGCAAATTATGATTGAGTCGAGCATCCTCCATTGCTTCACGAAGTTCCGCATTTGGTTTTCTGCTATTAATACGCTTAACGGCAAATGGCATACCATCATTCTCAATCGCCGCAGCTATAAACATTCTCACTGCGGTTGAAGTATCAAGCCCAAGCGCGGAAAAGAGGGTATCCGCTTCCGTTTTTACGTTATCATCAATACGAACTTGTATTGTAGCCATATTAGCCTCCAGTTGTAGTACGACACTTTGCTAGTACATCACATATCACTAGTATTGTCAATCTTTTGTATCATTTTCTTGTTCTGTACCTCATGTCAAGGACAGTCGGGGTGTCTAATATTTGGTTAAGGCTAAAGACTGATGATACAGGCGGCCCTCCCGTCCATCAAAGGGTATTCAGGTAATCCCCGGACGCGGTGTCTCCGCAGTGAGCCACCAGGTCAATTTCCACAAACCCAGGCTTGCTCTCTTCCCATTCGATCCCTAGTCTAATGGGGATATTCTTTCCTGGTAGACATGCTGGTATTCGCCATATATCTGTTCCTCCGATCCCAGCGGATGATACAAATAATAGAGATGGAACTTGGGCGGAAATACAGCATTGCCAAGATAACGGAGATCCTGCGGAAGGTATCCTGCAGTCACCTTGACCAGAATGTGTGGCTTTTTGACTATGCGGATAAGGCTACGGAGGAGATGAACGCGGTTTTTAATACCGACTTTGGGAAGAAGTGCTTGGCCCTGAAGCAGATTAAGGAAAATATTGGAGATGCCAAAAAGAACCCGGTTACGCTGTAACTTTTAGCATTCCTTTATAGCCTGCTTTACCCATGGATTTCCGTGGGTTATAGGCTATATCATTTGGTAGGTGCAGCCGAAGAAAAGTTCTTTACTTTTCGAGGAGCATAAATATGAGAGTGCGAATGAAGGTAGCGTTGGTTGGCTCTCTTGATGTGTATTCTATCAGTTGTAAATTGTACAATGTGACAAGTTGCCTGTGTAGCGCTAAAGAAATGCGTACAGCAAAGCCCATGTATTTACTGCTCTACCGATGCACATTGTCTGGAAGACTGTGGATTAGCGGATAGTCATGTTTAATCAATACTTCCGCGGCTAATTTCTCAATGCAGCTTCTGCCTCTTCCGATCAAGATAATATATGCCATGGCTCAGCAGGATAATGGCCACCAGTATCCCCGCCATATAAACGCCAACCATCGCCCCAATCCGATCGTAATCAAGGAAGAAATAGGGGAAGCGGACAGGGGTGCCAGCGGTAACCCCAGCATCCAGGGGAATTTCCAAGGCAACCACGTAATAGTAGACATACCCCGCCAGGCCGGCAATGGTGGCAAAGGCCGCATAAGCCAATGGAAATATAGTTGTGAAATATATATCCCGATATTTTAAGCGCCAAGCCTCGGAAAAAAGCATGTAATCCGTAAGGCACAACAGTGGGGTAATGGCATGTACTGCCAAATTCTGAAATGTCCACAGATAATCCGCACTGATGCCTTGTGGCACCAAGAGCGTCCAGAATACCACGAAGGTCACGAGGAGATTGACCACACAGACCATCTCAAAGCGGGTATACCACCCCACGCCCCCACTCGGACCCTCCCGCAAGCCCCTGGTTGTACGTATGGCGAGTATGGCAAATAAAACGATCGCTAGCAAATTGCTTTGGGTGGTATAGTACATGAAAGAACCGAGGCTGATTGTTCCTTCAAAAACACCGATCTGCTTCATTAGCCCAGCTAGGGCGAAAAGCAACGCCCCCAATCGAAACCCCAAGGCGAATTTCCTGTTTTGCACCATAGTTCGCCCCCTTTAGCTATTTCGTCACGTAGCCCATACTATGCATCCGCTGTCGGTGTAGTTACCTACGAAATGGTCCAAAAACCCACTTCTATACCTTTGGCCTGCTGCGCTCAATCCCCGGCATACCCTGCCATCGCTGCAAGCAGCCGCCTAGAATCTGGTCTCCATCCATGTTAAGGATGCCGCCGTAATACCGCCACCATTGACAGCCTTATTTGCCGCGATTACGTTAATATTAGTAGCGCAGAGTTCGTGGCGCTACAGTTTTCCTGTATCCCATTTCTCTTTGGAGCTACGCTTGAATGTATACTGGTAAGTCGCTCAACCGAACGGTTACAACACAAGCATATGCAAACTCCGCCAAGGCCCCAGCTTTATCATCCAAGGCGTCCCACTCGTAAAATAGACTCCAGGCAGTCGCCGGCATTTGCGAGCCATCCTTATACACAAAGAAAACAAGAGCGTATTCTTTTTCTGCTTCCATAATAAGCTCTTCTCTTCCAAGGCCATACGCCGACACCCGGGCATGGTCTTCATCAATCGCCCCGGTGCCCGTATGAACGCTAACAATGCCAGCCCCGCTTATACTCCATATCACATCGGAGGCTTCGTCTCTTCTGCCGCCGATCAACACGGCGTTATCACTGCCTACTGCAAAACCATATATCCCGCCGGTGCACTCAGCCACACCATTTCGATAAAGATAAACCGTAATTCCCGCCATTAATTATTACCACCAACAGCAATGCTGACAGGTGAGCGGAGATTTAGTTTCTTATAGATATCATTCATTTTCTTGTTGGGCTCTT
>JGI24702J35022_10000448_pt1 | contig 24822 bp, 16 predicted proteins | sample TergutTh196P4_FD_35022 | JGI IMG/M metagenome (IMG submission 35022)
GCTTCTTCAACTATGTTCTTTGCGCGTTCAGGCATTTCACCATCACCCTTGCGCCATATAACATTTGTATCATTACTCATTTTATGACCTCCTCAAGAAGTTCTTCGTATTTTCGAGTTGTCAAATCAGCATGAATGATAAACACTTGTCCACTCGTACCTGTATCAGTAATCACTTCGATTGCTCTCGCTTTTGAGTCAAAACCCAAAAACAACAACTTTTCCAGCGTATCTCTCAACTATGCAATAACGTATGGGTCTGCGACTACAGAAAGCACGTCGAGATCTGATATCCCGTGTTTTCGCGCTGAATCAAGAATAATCAAGTCATCACCTCAGACAATAGCTTTTACATTTCCATTTTACCTTACTGTACACATGCAAGTCAATAATAAGGTGCTTTCCAAGTGCCCAAGTGTCGCGCCGCCACCTATGCCACCCCCAAGCCCAAAAATAGCCTATTGACTTTCAAGCCGCTTGAAGGTTTACAATACGGTAATCCATAAAACCACAGGAGGCTATAATTCCGATGCGGCAGATTATTCTAGACGATGAGTTCCAGTTCTTATTACCGGCGCTCGATGAAGAAACCTACAAATCGCTTGAAGAGAGCATTATTTTATACGGTTGCATGTATCCGCTTGTTGTTTGGGACGGAGTTCTTGTAGATGGATACAACCGCCACCGGATATGCACAGAACATGGCATTGCGTTTGAAACAATCGAAAAGGATTTCGATTCAAGGGAGGATGCGCTGATATGGATCATTAAGAATCAAGTGGCGCGGCGCAACCTTAGCCAGATGCAGTTGAGCTACTATCGCGGGCTGCACTATAACGCGGATAAAAAGAGTGTCGGGAACAACAGCGATGCTCTTCAGCGCTTTAAAGAGCAATTGTGCCAAAATGGCACAATACCCATCACACAGTCGACGGCGACGCGTCTTGCCGAACAATATAAAGTATCTCGAAGAACCATCTCCCGCGACGCAAAGCTGTCCACTGCGATCGACGCCTTAGGCGAATCATCCCCAGAGGCAAAGAGAATGCTGCTATCAGGTGAGCTAAAGCTCAACAAAAAGGATCTCGCAGAGCTGTCATCAATGAATTCGGAAGAAATCCAGGGAATCGCTGCGGAAATCGAAAACGGCACGTATGAGAAGCGACCTGCCGTGCCGACGCAGCCGGCGGATATTGCGCCGACTCAGCAAGAACGCAGCCCTGTTGACCTCATCCTTGCCGGTATAACACCGCTGAACACGGCTGACAGTTTGGCAGATGTGATCAGCTCTCAACTGCAAAATATCAGCGCGCTTGAAAGAACTCAACTGAAATCAGCGTTGCGGGTCTACATCGACCTGCTTGAGGTTTTGTACGTACAGATATGAAAAAGGAAATAATCGCTGTAATACTGTGCGCTTTAACAATGACGATAGTCTATATTTTGCTCGGACTAATTATGGAAAAAGAGTTGCCTTTATGGGTGTTAATTGCTATGGTGATTACCTTTATAACAACACGTGCTTTTTTATTTGTTATCAAGAGAAAAAAACAGTAGCCAAGGTTAAATATTGGGCGACAATAACGGGTATGCCAATCCTGACAAGTCGATTATCTGTGCTGAGATGTCAGTGATTTTACAGGACATTAGAATTGGAGCCGGAATCCGAAGATAGTACGTCTAACGTCAATGTGTCCTTCACAGATTGAGGTGCCAGCAGGTTTATTTAAGTTGACAGATGGCGTCCACATGCTTAGAATACATGTAGACAACAGGAGTGGCGGCATCGCCCAGCGGCTCATCACCTTTGCCCGAAACATAAACCAGATATCAGGCAAGCGTGCAATCATTACTGTCACTCTTGCGACGAATTGTCTACCAAGCCAGGCAGAGATATCAGTAGCGCTGGTTGTACCGCGAATATCATTAGAGGAGGATTGAGATTATGCAGGAATTTACAAAAGACAGCAGTATTCTCCAAATTACAGACGAAATACGTGAGAAAGCCGCCAATGGGCAGTATATTGTTTCTGATATAGTTTTACGGGAAAACGACCGTGAATATCAGTTTGTCGACCTTGTAATGGAGGGCGGCGGAACGTTGGGGATCGCTCTTGTTGGGTATATACACGCGCTTGAACAGGCGGGGATACGCTTTCTTGGCATTGGCGGCAGTTCGGTGGGGGCGATCGTGGCGTTAGTTGCCTATAGTTGCGGAAACCGCATAGAAGAAAAAGGGGAAAAGCTCGCGTATTTTATAAGCGAGATGGATCTTGGGGCAATGGTTGACGGAAAATTCTTTGCGCGTAGGCTGTCCAAATTGTTGGGCAATAGAAGCGCGACGCTACGAGCGCTGCGGATTGGAATTAACGCGATCTTTTCGTTACCAAGCATACTCTGCAAACTTGGACTCAATCCCGGCGACAAGCTCGAAAAATGGATATCCGACAGGCTACTTGATAATGGGATCAGAAGCCTTGGGGACTTAAGCAGACTAATAGATACGTTGCCAGAGGGTTTAACCCATAGAATTACGGGGAAACCGATCATTGATTACGATACAAGCCTTAGGATTGTCGTAGCCGACATAACCACCAGCACAAAAGTCGTATTGCCAGACATGGCGCCAATGTACTGGGAAGAGCCGAGTGTGGTAGATCCCGCATGCTTTGCTCGAGCTTCCGCGTCGATTCCTATATTCTTTCAACCATTCACAGTTAGCGGTGTATCCGGATTAATAGGAAACCGTGAAAACTGGGAAAAACTCGGAAGTTTTACTGGGAATATTCCTGATAAAGTGTCATTTGCGGATGGGGGAGTACTTTCCAACTTCCCGATCGATTTGTTTGATAGGCATGGCGTACCGCGAGCGCCAACGTTTGGCGCGCGGCTTGGCAGCAAGCAACGCTCAGTTAAGGAAATAAAAAAGATAGGGCAATACGCTGGGGCGCTATTTGAATCAATGCGTCAGTACGCGGACTATGATTTTATTTTCAAAAACCCGCTATATAATCAGCTGATAACACATATTCCCACTGAAGATTATTATTGGATTGACTTTGCGATGAGTCGCGAAGATCAGCAAGGACTCTTTAGGGAAGGTGTTGTTGCGGGCTATAAATTTTTAGAGAGCTTTGATTGGGCTCAATACAAACAATTAAGGGCGGCTGAAATTCAAAAGCGCAAAGGGCGTGACAATACTTCGAAAATTGGAGTCGAGAGTTGAGCGCTATAGATTTGAGACATAGCTCCCATCTGTCAGCACTCAAAATCCAACATGCCGCGAATTTGGCGCGCTTCATCAATGCCGGGGTACACTTCTTTCAACGTCAACCCTTTTTCAGTTAACTCAAAAACGCACCGTTCGGTAATGTATAACACCCGCTGCCCCCGCTTGATTGCGTTTACACCCGAGAAACTGATCGCGGAAATTTCCCTCTTGAACTTTGGAACCGCTCCTTCCCGCGTGATCTTCACTTCGCCGTTATCATTCGATACGATGAGCCCTTTTGTATTGAAACTCATGCAGAACACAACTGTTTTTGTGGCTTGGGTAATGTTGGCGAAGCCGCCAATCCCGGCATAGCCGCCCGCCAGCTTGTGGGCGTTTACATTGCCCCGTGCGTCAGCTTCTAAGCCGCCCAAGAAACATATGTCCAGACCGCCGCCGTCGTAGAAATCGAATTGTGTCGCCATATCACAGATCATATCCGCACCGATTGTCGCACCGAACGCCACGCCCGGCGCGGGCAGCCCGCCCACGCCTCCGGCCTCCACCGTGATGGCTATGTCTTTTAAGATGCCCTGCTTTGATGCGTATTTCCCCACCATTTCGGGTATGCCGATGCCGATGTTGACAATCTGGCCGGCGCGCAATTCCCTGGCAGCGCGTTTACCGATGATGTCGGCGGTTTGGTCACCAGTTTCCCTCTCCCTGCTTGTGGACAGCTTGTTGACAAAATAGTCCATGTGCGTTGCCGGGACATGCATATCTCCGGACAGGGCGGGGTTATATTCTATGGTTTCATTTTGATTCTCACACACTACCACAAAGTCCACCAAAATACCTGGTACGATCACGTTACGCGGGCGGGAAAATTCATGGCTTACCCGCTCCACCTGAACGATGACCTTGCCGCCGTTTCTCTTTGTCGCCTGTGCCATTGCCAGCGCGTCCACCGTCAGGTATTCTTTCTCAAATGAAATGTTACCGTTTGGGTCTACGGTTGTGCCTTTGATAAACGCAACATCGATCTTTGGCGTCTGATAAAGAAGATACTCATGGCCCTCTATCTCTCGGATTTTTACAAGTTCTCTATTCGATATTCCATTGAGCGCACAGGTATCTATACGCGGGTCGCAGTAAATACCGTCGCCCACCTCGCTTATAATCCAGTCCTTACCCGAAGCGGCGGCGCGTATGGTATGCGATAGCACTCCCAAAGGGAGGCAATACGCTTCGATTTCTCCTGCCAGCGCCGCTCGAATAGCGGCGGGCATACTGTTGTAATGCCCCGCTACAATTTCACGTACGGCGCCTGCTTTTATGTAGCGATCGGCATAGCGATTTTCATCCCAGGCGCCGAATCCCGCCGCGCAAAACAACCGCAGTTCCTTCGGGGATCCGGTTGCTGCAAACCGCTCATACAGCGCGTCGTGAAGCGCCTCGGGGTTGGACAGTGCCAAAAATGAATTGATGGCGATGCAATCTCCGTCCTTAATAAAGTCTATCGCTTCTCTGGCCTCTATGATCTTGAACATGGTTTTGCACCCTAAACTCAATTTATTTATATCACAGATTATATACCATGATCAGCCTTCTGCCAATATCGGCAAGGGGCCGTTTTTACGTTTCAGAACAAATTGGTGGTGCCGTGAATATCATTAGAAGAGGATTGAGGTTGTGCAGGAATTTACAAAAGACAGTAGTATTCCACTTTATTGTTTCGATTTTACATGACGATGTTTTTCTGAATCCAGGTCATGGTCCTTGTTTGCCATATTTGATTTTTGAAGCGCCGCCACCCATGCCACCCCCAAGCCCCAAAATAGCTTCTTGACTTTCAAGCCGCTTGAAGGTTTACAATATGTTTTTCATTAAATCAGATTACATTGAAGAAGAGGAGAACTATCATGAAAAACATTTCAAATCACATTAGAAAGATATTAACATTGACAATTGTCTGCTGCCTCCTAGTAACAACAATATCGTCAGTTAGCGTATTTGCTGAAGACATATCGATGCACTGGGCCGCTACTGATATCAACTACTTAATGGAGAAGGGCATTGTCAGAGGTGATGACATGGGTAACATTAACCCAAACAATAACATCACACGAGCGGAGTCCGTAGCCATCATCAACAGGGCTTTTGAGTTCACACAGATGGATAACTCAAATTTTCCTGACGTAAGATCCGGAGCGTGGTACTATAATGATTTTGCCATCGCAAAAAAAAATGGGTACATAATAGGTGACAATAGTGGCAGCGCCAACCCTGACAAACCGATTACCCGAGCCGAAGTGGCGGTGATCTTTGCAAGGGTGCTGGCATTAAGGCCCGCGTCCTACACAAGCACATTCGCAGACAACGCGATGTTCCCTGATTGGAGCACAGACAGCATCATCGCCATGACTGACAAAGGATTAATCCAAGGATACCCGGATAATACGTTCAAGGCGAACAATAACATTACCCGGGCTGAAGCCTTCACAATTTTGGCGCGGATACTTAGGGCAAATGGCAAAAAAAACGGTGATAATAAAACGCCTTCAGCGCCTACAGACGACGGAAACAATACCGGCGGTATCGGTATTCCCGGCGGCAACGGTAGTTCTGGCGGCAACGGTGGTCTCGGCGGCGGCGGAACGACGACAGCCAACATCATTTCAACTGTGCCTCTGACTGGAAGCGCAGACCACAACAGTACATATACGCTGCCCGCGACTGTGATAGCAAACCTAGACGGCGGCGGCACAAAAGATTTTGCTGTTACTTGGACTCCGTCAGTAGTGGACACCAGCGTCTGTGGAACGTTTGTGTTCGAGGGCGCGTTGACTATGACGTCTGGGTACGCTAATCCGAGCAATGTGAAAGCAAAACTAACGCTGACTATAAATCCGGTGATTACTGGTATTACCATCATTCAAAAGCCTGCGAAATGCCTGTACAATTTGGGCGAGGGGTTGCTTATCGACGGTCTAATCGTCACTGGCGAATACTCCGACGACTCCACAGTGGTTTTGCCGGTTTCTGTAGCTAATATAACCGGCTATGACTCGAACACCCCGGGCGAACAGGAATTGACTGTAACAGCGTTTAATTACAGTGCTACATTTGCCGTGGAGGTCTTCGACTTAGTTGAGAACGGAGCTTTGGTGGGAATTTTACAACCTGAATCCCAAACTCTAGCCAACGGCGTAGCAAAGACAGTCTCCGGGCTGAATCTACCGCCATTTGTAGTGATTCAAGTGGATGATGGTGATGATGCGATTAGAGCGCTTGCCGTTGTTGAGTGGGATGTCGCCGCAGCGCCCTATGACCCCGAAATGAAATCCGCTCAATCGTTCTATGTGAACGGCACGGTTACGTTGCCGGATGGCGTCGATAACCCTGAATCCGTCTCTCTAGACATTCAAATCTTCATATCTGTCTCCATCGCAATCCATACGGTCACTTTCGACTTAAACGGACAGACCGGCGCAGCCATTCGGTCGCAAGCAGTTGAACATGGCGGATCCGCAGAAGCACCTNCACAACCCACNTCCGTGTCGCATGACTTCATCGGTTGGTATCGTGATGCAAACGGCACCGGCNACGCGTGGAATTTTGCGTCGGATGCAGTGCTAGATGATGTCCATCTATACGCAAAGTGGGCGATCAAGACCTATACCATCAGCTTTAGCAAGGGTAACGCTGACGGCGATCCCACGCTACCGGAAAACCTTGTCGTCAATCACGGCACTGCCGCTGTGAAGCCGNCTGACCCGGCGCTGGCTGGATACGCTTTTGNAGGCTGGTACACCGACGCCGCCCTTGAAATACCCTACGTCTGGAGTACTCCTGTCACATCCAGCTTTGCATTGTACGCCAAATTTGCGGATGTGCTGACAGCGGCTCGGGACGCGTTGACCTTTGACCGGATTAAGGGTGCGAATACCAGCCAGCAGGGCATATTGACCAACCTTGCCCTGCTGGCAAGCCTGCCGGATCATCCTGGCATAACCATTACCTGGGTCTCCAATGACACAACCGTCATTTCCAACACCGGTGTCGTCACCCGTCCAGCCTCTTCCGAGGCCGACGTCGAAGTGATGCTCACAGCCACGCTCACGCTTGGCGGCAGAAGCCTGACCAAGAATTTCGACTTGATTGTCCGTAAGCAGGGTATTATTGACGTTGTGATTACCGGAGGCGACACGCGATATGCCCCGGGCTACCCGATTGCTAGTGTTGACAGCGAGGGACGCGTGACATTAAAAATTAAGCTAGAACCTAACGTTGCGACAGCCGTGAAGCCAATTATAGCGTATTTCGCGATGGATGTATGGTATGCAGAGTGGGCAAACTTTGACCGGGAATCCATATTGTTTGGGCATATGGTAATAAATGAAAATGCTGCCTATACTGTGCAAGCCAGTGGTCCCATCGGAGAGATGGTGATTGATGGAGACGGCGAGTCTACGTTCACTTCGCACTACAGTGTTATGGCAGGAACCAATCCGGTTGCCGTTGGCATTGTCTTGCTGGACAATGACAACTTGGACGATCCACTGTCTTCCGCCACAGTGATCCACCTAACTGCTGAAGAGACAGGCTATGTGGACTCCAGTGGACCATATGGAGTAGGCGTTGTGTTCAACGCCGCAGGCGACAAGATTTACGCATATTTTGATAGGCCGGTGAGTAACACAAACGCTAATCTGCCGCCTGTCACCGATTTTGAACTCACAGGAACGACCGCGACTGTAACAGATGTGAAGATCGGTAACGATCCAACCACATTTGAGGATAGGCAATCCTGGCTTGTTCTTACGCTTAGCAGTCCAGTTAGTGAAGCGACACAAGGTTCAGGGGTTCAGCTAAAGTATACAGCCGACAGTGGGGCAAATGTCATTACTGACACACATTCCAACGCAGCGACAAGCGGCATCGAATGGTGGGATATTACGCCAGGAAAGCAAAACATCTCGGCCTACGTTAATCCTTCAGAGGGAACCTTGGTAATTAACTTCGTTCCTGGTATCCGAATGTTGTCGAATTATGATAGTATCATTGACAGTGGTATATTTTCTTTGAGCTACAACAATACCCCAGTTGGAAATCTTAAGTTTGTGGAATTTGGCGTTGCAATAACCGCAGGTGACGTTTTCTTCTCCTTCAACAAAATTACAAGCGGAACTCCTACCACCGGCGATTTCAAAGTGACCATCACATCCGGGTTTACTAACTACGCCTTCGACCCAATCACAGTTTCTGCTCAAGTAGTGAATGGTGTCATGCCGCCAATCTCAACATCTGGTGTCAGCGCCGAACAAAGCGGATACGGCGGCATTATTGTGACTCTTCCGGCTGGGACTATACTCAGCGGCTACTCTCATTATGGGTGTTCGTATTCCCTAATGGCGGACGGCAAGCGCGTTCTTGTGCGGCAAGCCAACTATGGCGATCAAAATCAGGTGTACCTTGAACTCAGTGATCGGCAGTCAGATATCTTATCCAGCGCAGCCTCAGTGACGCTCACTTATAATCCGAATGCAGGAGGACACATAAGGGATTTGTATAGTTCCCTCTCCGACATCACCGGCGCGTTGGTTCCCGCTTTTGGGCCAGTCGCGGTAACAAAGTAAAACATCGCAGGAACACATGAAAAAGCCGGACAGGGTTGGAGTTTCCAATCCTGTTCGGCTTTATTCAAATACATGCGGAGGATCAGATTTTAATGCTCCTGATTGTATGCTAGAGTTCAACGAAAACTGAAATTTGTTGCAATAATCACAAATCTATCCTGCAATAAGTTGCAATTATTGGGTCGCAATACTTGCAATAAGTTGCGACGCAGTGATATAATTGTCATTGTGGAGGTGATTTTTGTGTTGCGGCGGAAAATATTATCACACTTGATTGAGTGGAAAAATAACGCCAACAAAGTCGCGCTGCTTGTCAAGGGAGCGCGTCAGGTCGGGAAAACAACGTCTGTGCGTGAATTCGGCAGGAGCAATTATGATAGTTTTATCGAGATAAATTTTGAACGCTCGCCTCTCGCCCGGCGCGCTTTCGAAGGCAATCTTGACGCGAGGACAATCATACTCAACCTGTCCGCTATGGGATATGGCCCTTTTGTCGAGGGGAAAACTCTTGTGTTTTTTGATGAGATACAAAGCTGCCCCAACGCGCGCACCGCTATTAAATTTCTCGTGGAGGACAAGAGGTTTGAGTATATAGAATCCGGGTCGCTGCTTGGCATAAACTATAAGGACATTTCATCGTACCCTGTCGGTTTTGAGGAACAGCTTTTGATGTTTCCGTTAGATTTCGAGGAATTCTTATGGGCAAAGGGCATAACGCCAGATGTTATCGATGCGGCGCGTGACGCTCACAAGATTATATCTCCTGTCCCGGACTTTCTTCACAAGCAGCTGATGAGGCTGTACCGGGAGTATTTGATTGCGGGCGGTATGCCCGGCGCGGTAAACGCGTTTCTCGCAAACGACGACTTTTCGCAAACGCTTCGCGTTCAAAACATAATACTCGGCAGTTTTCGCGACGACATCGCCAAATACGCTGATAAGGAAAAATATAAGGCAAAGGCCGTGTTTGACGCCATTCCTGAACAGCTCTACAAGAAGAACAAGCGCTTCATACTTGCCGCGCTTGAAAAAGGCGCCGGCAGCCGCAAGTACGAGCAAGCGACGATGTGGCTGTCAGAAGCAGGAATCGCCTACCATTGTTTTAANATTACCGCGCTCGAACTGCCGTTGTCATTTTCNGAAAAACGGAATCTATACAAACTGTATCTGCTTGACACCGGATTGCTATGCGCTATGACAATGGATGGTATACAAAACGCAGTGCTTTCTGGTGATATTCGCATAAATGAAGGAGCTGTTGCTGAGAATACAGTCGCGGCTGAACTTGTAAAGCGCGGTATCCCACTTAATTATTACGATAAGAAAACACGTATGGAACTTGATTTTCTGTTTAAGGACGATGGGCGCTTGTCTGTAATAGAAGTCAAGTCGGGCAACGACTATCACCGCCATACTGCGTTGGATAATGCCTATGTGGACAATCCAAATAAATTTTATCGCCGGATCGTATTATGCAAGGGAAACGTCGAACTAGCAAGCGATGGAGTTATTTATCTACCACTTTACATGACGATGTTTTTCTGAATCCAGGTTATAATCCTTGTCTGATTTTTGCAGCGCCGCCTATGTCAATGCCAAGCCCCATAATAGCTTCTTGGCTTTCAAGCCACTTGAAGGTTTAAAAGATACTTATCCATTATTTCACCTCTTCATTATTGCTGCGGAGTGTCTTCAACGTCAAAAGATACAATTAGTTCGCCTGTGTCGCCATTTTTGACTGTAATTGTCTCGGGAACAATATAGCCGCTGAAAATAAAAGTAATGCCCGCTCCGCCAATGCTATAATACTCGGCGCTATGCGTTTTTCCTCCGGCTATGCATTCGCCATATGCAGGTACCGCCCATTGCCCGTTTCTGAAAGACATGACATCGTAACCGTTGCCGCTGAACTCTACCGTCGTATTTCCGTCTTCATTGGCCCCTATGGTATACCCTGTAAGCGAGTACGTATGTCCGTACGCTTCGTATTGAATTGGGAATACGCCCGAATCGGATGGCTGACCCGGGATCGGTTGGGGGAATGCATTTGCGGTGTCCTCTACCAACAGTTCGTAGCCGGACGATGTTTTTGTTGCGAAGAATTGCAAATCCGTTCCGATGATACATTCTTTGCCCTCGGCGGAGAATATGAGATTTTGCCCGTCAATACCCACGCATTCGGCGTTTATAAACCAGTTTCCATCACCTGCTAAATAATCGCTGTCCCCATTTTCATCGATTATGCTGATACCGCCAATTGTAAAAGGGGTCAAGCTCGCCACCCTAACCTCCGTGACAGTGTATAACAAAACAGTGGCAATCGCCGGTTCCTGCACTGGAGCTGTAGTTGGCGCGTAGGATGAAGAAGGCGAGGAGGATGCTTGAGCAGAAGATCCCTGCGGTGTGGGACGAGCGGATCCTATGCCTGCTTCCAGCTCTTCCAGTTTCCTGAGTATTCTGATGTTTACAGTTTTTTTATATCCTTCTTCCAGTATGCTGATCGCTTGGGCTGTGTTATCCATCCCGATATATGCGTCCGCCGCGCTGATGTAGCCATATGCTTCCTCTGGCTCAATGCCAATGTATTCCAGATATTTTTCCAGAGCGTTAGCGTAATTGCCGCTGTCAAGATCATTGTCTGCCGAAGCGATCAATTTCTCAGGCGATGGCAGAGCGGGACGGCTGCTGCATGCGGTTGCACATAGAAGTATTGCAATGGAAAACAGCGTAATGCAGAGAGATTTGCAGGTTTTACCTGAAAAGAAATCTTTTTTCATTGTTGTTGGCTCCTTACCGTTCCAGACTGTCGACAAATTGTAAATCAGATCCATTGGTGCGAACTCTGTAGAAAGCATTATCCAGTATGTCCAGGAAGTAAACCCACTCCCCGACAATGTTGAGCAGCATGGCATTTTCGTCGTGGATTCGAATTGTTTCCGATCCGTCTATGCGAATTCTGTATATGCCGCTGGTATCTTCATCAAACAAGAAGCTCGAAACATAAAGCCAGTCTTCCGACACATTAAGGGAAGCAAGTTGCAAATCAAGAGGTACGTCAAAGTATATCTGACTATAATCAGAGCCATCGGTACGCATCCTATTTATGCTGTTGTATGTATCAGTGTAATAGATCCAATCGTCCTCAACAACGCATGACCGGAACGTACCATCGCCAACAATTTCAAAATCTGTGCCATCAATGCGCACCCTCGCTGGCGTTTCGCCTTCTATGCTGAAATATACCCGCTCACCGTCAGAACACAGGTTTTGCGCATATAATTCTATTAATAGCTCTTTATCTAGGCCATCAAGGCTTATTTTGTAGATGCCGTATGGCTCATCGAGGCTCTGACCCATATATTTATCGAAGTTCGAGTAGTAAATCCATTCACCGAACAATACATAGTTTGAGCAAAAACAATCGCTAACCAGTGTTTTATCGGTTCCGTCTGTACGAATTCTATAGATATGGTGGAGATCGGTATTAATGTAGTAGATCCACCCGCCTGCAACGCTTAGGTTGACGCTAGAATCATCGATCAACAGCGTTTCACCTGTGCCGTCGGTGTTAATTTTGTATATTCCGTCGGTTCTGGTAAAATATATCCATTCGCCCGCGATTGCCGCGATTGCCGCGTTTAAATAGTTTCCATTTGTATTACCGGGGAGGGTGTTAGCCGGCTCTGGCGACGCCTCCGAATCATCTGCCTCCACAGTATCCGAACCGGTTGTATACGGTCTTTCCAGCGCATCCAGCTCTTGCGACAACCTGCTCCGTATGAGCCTGCTTCCGGTCAGGTTTGCACCTTTCTCCAAAACCCTGACGGCCCTGTCTATCCTTCCAAGCCCTATATAGGAGTCAGCGGCGCCAATGTAAGCATCCGCCTCATTTGAATCGGCATCGATAGCTAATTGGAACTGCTCCAGCGCAAGGTCAAACCTGCCTTCAACAAGATAGGCAGCCCCCTTGTCAAGCGTATCCCTTATACTTATTGCAGACTCTCGCTGATAAATGCCGCCAATCCTACTGCTGAGGATAAGGAAAAGGGCGATTCCCAGTATTATGATTGCTGCGCCTGAAATAATGACTCCTTTTAGCCATGGGCGTCTATTCTGGGGCGTTAATTGTGGATTGAATGGTACGGGAGGTGCATATTGTTGAGAAGGCCATTGTGCATACTCAAAAGTAGGTGCAATAGGCATGGCTGTAGTAGCAGGCGCAGAGGAATGCACCGCCGGTATCGAATCTTCGGCAGACACTTCTGAAACTGTATTAGGCACATCAGCGCCCGATTTGATATGAATTCTGCTTCCGCACTCGTAGCAAAATGCGGCATCTTCCGTGAATCTGGTTCCGCAAACAGTACAAAACATTGCTTCATCTCCTATAAAAACTAAGCGCTTTAATCATTCCTGATATATACCCTGAATATCCTTGCCGAAACTCCCTTCGGGAGTGTCAACTACAACATAATATGACTGCCGGGTGATGCTTTGCGCAGACAGGAAAGCAATCGCATCCGCCTTGTTTGGCGCGCTGTATGTGACATATGTGCCTCCGCTTGTCCTATCTTCTCTCACATATTTTACATTGCTTGCGTTGCCGCCTTTGGATGGAATGATTTTTGCGTTTGCATCCGGCTCTTTGTCACCTTTTTTTCTGCCGTTGTGCTTAGTGAATACCTCGTGCAGCTCTTTCCACATGTCATGAGCCAATTCCGTACCCGCTACAAAAGCATCCCATTTACCTGTGGGCAGGCTGTTTTCCGTCGTCGCATAATAACCGAAACTAAAGACTTCATCGCATATTAGTTTTCCTGAATCGGACGCTTTGTGGATATATGGCAATTCAAGCAAGGCGTTGTGCGCGTCCGATTCGTTTGCGAAAATGTAATACACGAAAGCTTCGCGTTTATCATCGGGCTTAGCCAACCGCGACATCCAGTATGCACTCGATTGTGACTGGTTATCCATCCTCATACCTTTGTTGTCGTTTTCCCTATATGTGGATGTTTTCTGCAGCGGGGGGGCTTGATGTGGGCCTGCTGCTGCAATGCCGGCATTTACAGGTACGGGGTGTTGAGGCACAGTAATTTGAGACACATTGTATTGCGGCATATTGTATTGATGCGTGTTTAACGCAGGAGCACTGGAGTATACAGCAGTGCCAACCGAAGCCTGAGTAGGCGCGCTGCGCCAGGCTTTGGCTATGACAAACCACGTAATCAACTGATTGGCTAATCCTCCGAATGCAAAACCTATGTATGTGGGGGATGTGGCGGTAAATGGAATCAGTCTTATAAGCGCGACCATCACAGACATGCCTGCTCCAATCAGAGCCAAGGAAAAGCCCATGCGCCGATCTGTAGCAAGCATAATCATACCGACGACGGTTGGGATAAGCAACAGCGAGTGCAGAGCAAAAAAGTTGCCGGTTATGGACGGGAGCATATTCACTATTATGGATAAGCCCATCAATACAGCGACGATTATACACCAGGCGCGGGCACCTCCAGAGATTCGTATGATTTTGCTCCTGAATTCCGTCATCATGCGCGCCAGCAGCGCCGCAAGGAAAAAGAACCCGGCATTTATTATGATGCTAAATACTGTCCGAACAACTACGACCGAGTCCGGAACCCTGAACACTGTCCTGCTAAAGAACAGGCTGATCGCTAAAATGACAAATGAGGCCAACACTGCAAGCAGGCTGAATTTACGTTTGTCACGAAGGCCAATCCCACCACCAATAGCAATCGCTGCGACAGCCGCGCTGCGCAAAAATGAAATGCCAATATTTCTGCCGAATATGGGGGCGGAAACTATCAGCCCAAAATCAAAGATTTGCCTTTGGTAGAATAATTGTATGGAGTTTTGTGTGAATGGGTGAAGCAGCGCGAACAGCGCAAGCCCCGCAGAACCGATAATACGGTATTTAGTGCAATCCCTGAATGCAATAAAAAAGCCGAATCCCAGGATTAGAGGAAAAAGGGGAGCCATTATCATATCGCCAAAAAGCTTCACATAGCGGTTGGGCACGAACGCGATCATGATCATAAGCGCTAGCGCAGCAACGAACACCCCAACGGCGCGCCGAACATTGGGCTCATCGCCAGGAGTACTAGCAGCTGATGAGGGAGCGTCTTGTGGTAAACGAAATTGCGCAGGCCCCATCACGCGGACTGGTTGTGTTGCTGGTATTTGCGGTGGTGGGGCAGGCTGTGTTGATGGCGATTGCACCGGAGGGACAGTAAGGGCGGGTGACGTTTGCGGCTCAGTTTCACTCTTTAGCGGTGCAACTCTGCGTGCGCCGCATTTTGGGCAGAACTTCATCACATCTGCTAATTTGTTGCCGCAAGATGTGCAAAATACTACATGCTCCTCTTGCAACGGTTGGTCGTTTGACTGGGAAGCATTATTCGTTTGAGTATGCGGTTGTGCGATATTTGCTAAAACAGGGGAGCTCTGATCCATGCCGCCCGGTAAATGTGGTGTGTTCGATTGGCTAAGGCTGCTATAGTTATCTTGCGCTTTCTTTTTATGCTTTTTTTCTTTCTTCAATGTGGTTACAGCTTCTTCGCTTTCCTGCGCGCCAATCTCTGTCGCTCCTGAAACGATTTCAAGATTCTGCCGCTTTTTGTTGGCGATTGCGAGGAAGCGCAGGTTTACTGGTTCGTTCCCATTAGCCTCAATAATCAGCTTGCCGGGAAAGTTTGGCGATGTGACTGTATTTACTTTGTATTGCGTCTCAGCGGTTATACTTCCCCCATTTTTTAAGTCTCCAATATATGTACCATTTATATAAATTGCGTGCTTAACGACGGCGCCAACGATGTTTGAATCCCTTGTAATCACGATAGTACAAGGAGCATCCAGCACACTGTTGATTTGAAGTTCGCTTAATTGAGCAGGAAGGGTACCCGCATCGTCCTTCCGTTTCAGATAGGTAACGATGTTGTAGATATCGTATACCAACCATAATGCCCCGACTACCGCCAACGCTGGCCCGCTGTTCGTGCCGCGCAGCACCAATTGGCCCGATAACCCCCCAATAATCAGCAAAACGCTGAACAATGCCTGAAATATCCGCCATAACATGATTGCATTCCTCCCACAGCCATAACAAATTCCTATCTTCCTCAAATAAACAATATAACATGACAAAAGGTGGTATTCAATAAAAACATATTCGCTAACAGGGCGATTAATTTCATAACAATTGAAAAGGATTTCGATTCAAGGTAAGACGCGCTGATATGGATCATTAAGAATCAAGTGGCGCAGCGCAACATTAGCCAGATTCAGTTGATCTACTATCGCAGGCAGCACTATAATGCGGATAAAAAGAGCGTCGGGAACAAAGGCGACACTCTTCAACGCTTTAAAGAGCAATTGTGCCAAAATGGCAAAATACCTATAACACAATAGACGGCGACGTAGCTTGCCGAATAATATAAACAATACGCTCAGCGGAGTATTTCACTGCCGGGCTATTTTTGATGTTTGAAAAAACGCTGTGATAACCATATCAAAAAGCCAACATGGTGGAAATAATAGTTGAATTAAGCAATAATAGTGAAGTATAACAATTAAAACATGACTATATATTGAATTATATTGACATTATTATACAAGAAATACATCGTGATTATGAAAGATATTATATGTAAACCAGTATAAATACAAATAAATTCTATTTTGTACTTGACAATGTTTAGTAATATGGTAGAGTTAGCAGAAAATGCGTGTTTTACCGCAAGTCATTTCGGCAATTAAAGACGAATATTAACAAACAGGAGGCATTATGGAATCACTCACATGGGAGCTTTTACTCACGACGGCTGGATGTACAGCCGCCACAACAGCGCTAACGCAGGTAATAAAGAAACTGATCGGCATAGATCCCAAATGGATTGCGCTCGTCGTGGCGATCTTTCTCTCGGTTTGCGCCCAGATATTTTTTGTCGGCGCGACTGCTGGAGGCATAATCATGGCGACGATCAACGGCATACTGGCAGCCGGAAGTTCAATTGGTCTGTTTGAAGGCTTGAAAAGCATTGGGGGCAGTGAAGAAAAATGATTACTATTGCGCTTGACGCTGGGCATTACAAGTATACGCCCGGAAAACGGTGTTTAAAAGCATTGGACACGAACGAAACAAGAGAATGGACTTTGAATGATAGGGTTGCTCGTTATCTTGAATTCGCTCTAAATGAATACGACGACTGCTCGGTTATTAGAGTAGATGATAGAACTGGCGAAACAGACACTCCGCTTGCAACACGCGCAGGTTCAGCGAATTCAGCTAAAGCCGGTTATTTTATAAGCATACACCATAATGCTGGAATAAAAGGCGGTAGCGGCGGCGGAGTTGTTATTTATACGACGAAAAACCCAAACGCAGCCCGTACGCAGTTGCAAAAAGAAGTATATTCAAATGTTATCGAACATACAGGCCTAAAAGGGAACCGCGGTACTCCGTTGGCGCAAGAAAACCACACCGTAACATATCGCGCTAATATGCCGGCGGTCTTATGTGAATTAGGATTTATGGATAGCGCGACCGACGTCCCGATAATTTTGACTGAAGAATTCGCTATTGAAGCGGCAATAGGGGTTGCTGACGCGTTGGTTCAAATCGCGGGGTTAAAGAAAAAACAAAACACGATTCCGTTGGTAGATAGTACGCGAAGATATGACACAATCGAAGAAGTGCCAGTTTACGCGCGGGATATAATACAAACGTTAATAAATAGAAAGATTATCCAGGGTTATGGCAAGACGGACGCTAACGGCAACCCAATCGATATGGACTTATCTCTGGACATGATACGCATGCTCTGCTTCAATCAAAAAGCGGGATTATACTAAACAAGTGTAGCAAAAACACTGCTCTAAACAAGTGGTATGTTGGCTGCGAGTTGGATTCCAAGCAGCATTAAGAAGCGACTGATTGAAAGCAGTCAATCGAACAATCATTGAAAGCAGTCAATCAATCGCTAAAAGCCATCGATCAATCATTGAAAGACTTGTCCCGGTTTTGTATATAGTCCCGGTATTTTATGTCTTCGTTGCATATATGGCTAATCCACCAGTTTTTCAAAAAATCCATTAATTGATGGGGGTCATTGTTCAAGATGCTATCCTTCCCTATGCGGCCAAATTGGGACAACAGGTCCTTGTGCGATTTTTTGTGATCTTTAGCGTCAGGGAAGTTTATTACTTCAAAGAAATCTTCTTCAATCTTAAAATGGATTTTTGAGTAGCTATCCATCATGTCTACAATGGACTTCAGATTTTCCTTAATGTAGTTATTTTGCATCCCAAAATTTAAAGAATTGATAATAGTGACGATACCCCTGTGTTGCTCGTCGAGGATCGGGATACCCAAATTATATTCCGGCTGCCAAACAATAAAAACATTGTGATCCAATAATTTTGAACGAGCCTCGCTTATCATAGCGTTTATCTCCTCATTTTGTAACTCTTCCAATTACTTTTCCAATAACAGGCGACGGCTGCGCTTTATACTGGCGCTACTTTACCGTTTTCCGTCCAACTGTCAAGATAATTGACCCACCACTGCATAACTTGGTCAAGTGAAGGCTGGGCATAGAAGGAAAGCGCGAGAGACTCAACCTGAATTTCATATCGCCTTGCGCCCACAATGATAATATCGCCGCCGCTTACTGGCAGCGCTTTTTCAGAATTCTCCTCGCCGAGCGAAAGCCCAAGGGATGAAAACGTGCCGTCTTCATTGTAATAGTCGGAAATGGTATAAGTCTTTCCTGCATTCGCGCCGACACTCGAAGCTCTTATTGTCTCCTTGTATTCTGCTATATTACTATTACCATCCTTGTCCTCCTCGATAGTCGCGGTTTTCGTCCCTGTCGCCTGCGATAGCTGCGATGGCTGTGATGGCTGCGATGCCTGTGCCGCCTGTGTTTCGTACGATCCGCCGGCGCCAGTCCTGCTCACCATGAGTCCCAAGCTCAACAGCGCCACAAACGCGACGGCCACAATGCCCGCAACCCGCGATGATTTTCTGAACTTCAAAACGTTTTTGATGCGTTTCTTCACGCCGTCCTCGCCAAAAGCAAGAGCCGATCCTCCCAAAACACGTCTATTCGCCGCTAGAGACAGCAGCGACAACGAATAGTCCTTGTTTATTCCGCTGCCCAGTTCCGTTAACACACGCTCGTCGCAGGACATTTCCATATCAAGTCCCATCAGTACGAAAGCCGCCCAGATTAGCGGATTGAACCAGTGTAAACAGACTATAAAATACGCCACAAATTTGATGATATAGTCTTTTCTACGGATATGCGTCCGCTCGTGCAATATGATATAGTTTCGCTCCTGTCCCGATAAGTCCAGCGGGATATAAATCTTCGGTTTGAACACGCCGAGTACGAAAGGCGATTGGATCTCGTCTGTTTCATAAATGTCGCCTTCAACGCGGATAGCCGAGGCCATCTTGTTTTTAAGACGGATATAGCCAGCCACACCTAAAACGAGCAGAATAGCCGAACCCGCAAGCCAGACCCATGATCCTACCGCTGTCCAAAGCCGCAACGAGTTAATGCTTGCGGCGTCAATATTGACCGGCGACGACGGTAGCACGGCGGCGACGGCATCGTTTACAAACGCTATTCCGCTGTCGACGCTGGGGACAGGTTGCGTGGCGATGTCCGGCGGTATGATTTGAGCATTGAAAGGAATCAGGCTGAAGGCGCTCTTGATCGATATGGGGAACGCAAGCCTGAAACCCGCGACAGCCCATAGACAGTACGCGATTATTTTCGGGGCTTTTTTAATCGACAGTCTAGCAAGACATATTGCAGCCACTACAAATGAACCGGTCAAACTCATGTTGAGGATCGTAAGGAACAGTTTATCCACCGCCGACGCCTCCTCCATGTTCATCTATAAGATGCTTCAATTGCGCGACTTGTTCCGATGAGAGTTTCCGGTTGCTCGTATATGCCGCGATGAACATGGGTAGGGAACCGCCAAATGTGTCGTCTACGTATTTGCGACTTTGTTCCGCTATAATTTCGTCGCGCGTGTAGAGCATAGCCACGGTTGACTTTTCATTACTGGCGAGGCCTTTGTCTATCAAAAACTTCAAATTAGTGAACGTGGTGGATTTTTTCCATCCAAATTCCCGCTCCGCCATCCTAATCATTTCCATAGAAGCAAGCGGTTCGTTCGCCCATATAAGTTCCGCCAGTCTTGTTTCGGCGTTTGTCAATTTGAATACAGGTTCCATGATGTGACCTCTATGATGGTAAAAGTCCGATAAAAGTTTGAATTTGTTGAATCTGGCATAAGTCTAACACAATCCGACCAAACTGTCAATAGTGATATGATAAAATGTAATTATTTAAACATAAAAGCGTTACTGTTCAGACGGCATCCAAAAACACAGGTTGGTTACAGCCAACGCACTAGTACATTGGTGAAAACTTGTAATATTAGTCAAAACTTGTGTGCGGAGCCTGTAACCATTGCGATTTTTTGGATACCCTCTGAACAGTTACACAAAAGCGCCTCCCCTGGCTTGAACTTAGCTAGGGGAGGCGCTAGTTGCTTTTCTTTTAGGATAAAACTAATTGCGCTATCGATGTTTTTAGATTATTTGCAGCTAAGTCGACGTTTGTTTGCGACGTAGACGTTGTTATGGCTTTGGCAGCGGTGAGAGCCGATTGAAGGCTCGCCCAGCTTGCAGCCTCGTAATCCGATGCACTTAGCGACTCGGCATATGCTATTCTGTCGCTCAGCAGCGACAAATCAGAGCCTGGCAATAAGCCCCAGAACTCCAGCTCCGAAGCGTTCCCCCATGAGCCGGAAGAGAATTGGATCCAAAAGTACCTATACGCAGTGCTTCTATTCGCTGATGAGACATCGAACTGATACCACCTGGCGGCGCCGCTAACGGAAACGGTCGCAAGCAAAGTAGTGCCGGAACCAGTACCATTTGTTGCGGTGTTAGAGCCGCGTATCGTGCTGTTGTTAATTCTCGTGGAGAAATCAGAACGCGGGTACACCCTGACATAATGGAGATAAGCCGAAACGCCCGCACCAAGATCGTAACCCGCGTGATTGCTTGTGCTGTCGGACGCAGAATCATAGAAAGTGTTGATATCGCCGTCAAAAATCAAGTTATATGTACGGTTGCTTCCATACGTTCCAGAAGTCCCATAGTGAGAAGCGCCTTCAATATCGTTGAGCTTGATAATGCGCGAAACAAGTTCGCCCCTAGCCGCCGCAAGATATTCTACCGCGCTGTTTACCATAGACCTGGTGGCGTCGTCGTCGAGGCTGATTATCTTCACTGCGTCCAAAACAGCACTAAAGGCGTCGACGCTCAGCTTGGTATAGTATTGGAAATCAGATGCGCTCATCATTGCTTCGGCGGAGGCTATATCGGCTAAAAGCACTGATTTGTCAACTATCCAGGGCTCGATAAGAGTCTCGTTTGCCAGCAAAGGCACATAGTCGTCCGCGTTCCAAAGGAAGGCTTTGACAGTTTGCCCTCTTGACTGAGCCATCGAAATAGCTTCAATAGCAAATTCGCCGACGGCGAGACTTCCGGTTTTAGACACCATATCTACTAGTTTGCCATCAACGCTGTAACAAGCCAGTATCGTCAAATAATTAAGCGGCCCGCCCTCCGCGACAACTATATACTTGGCGTCGGCTCTATAGTCTCCGGGTACGATTTCAATCGACGAGCCGAACACAGTAACGCGCGCTACGACATACCTGCCAACCTCCGCAATCACGCCCTCAACTTCGAATGTACCGGGTGCCGCGTATTTTTCAGGGCTGACCGGATCCCATACGACGCTCAGGTTTTCCGTTATGTCAGAGTATAGCACCGGAACGGTAGCGGGAAGAGCGGGGGAGACGCCGACGGGTGTTTCAATGTTTACATCCGGGACGGCGGTCAGGAAATTCGATGTGAACGGCTGGACAACTCCGTTTATTTTGAAGTTTTCAAACGTTGCCGGAATTTGTGCAGCCGTCGTGGTTCCTCTTATCGCGTACAAACCGACGCTTATTGTACTCGTGCTGTCGATAGCCGTGTTACCGGTGTAGGTTTGCACTAGCGTCCACGCGGCGTTTTCGTCTTCGCGGAAATAGGCGCTTATCGTCGCCCCTTCCTTGACGAGCCTTAAATAAAACTTTGCCGCCGAAGCCGCAGTACCATAACGGTTTTCTGTGGCGGTCGACGCGGAGGACCCTGTTCTGCGCATTCCCATGAAGCACTGGTTTGGGGTAGCGCCGCTGTGGAAGCGCCGCATCACCGAGGCATATGTATAGTCGTCTACGCATATTATAATGCCGGCTGTCTGATAGTTCGCGGTCGGCGAGTACGTTACGTCGCATGTCACTTCGATCGGATCCGAAGAGTTCGCAATGTCCATCAAATGCAGATTCCTTGGGTATTTTGAATCGAAGTTAGAGGAATTCAGATCATATAAATCACCGTTATCCGTCAAGATCGTGGCGCTGGTCGGCGAGTTATAGGTGACATTTGCGGGAACGGGGTATTTATTATACCACGGCGATTTAAGCGTGACGACGCCTCTGTTGGCGACGACTTCCAGGAACGCATCGATAGCCGCATTTATCCTGATCCTCGCGGATTCAATGTTCGCGACGCTCACAGGATCCAAAACTACGGCCTCCGCGATAGCAATCTCGGACTTAAGTACTTGTGAGGCTGTTCTGATGGATACATAGTTTGCAATTAGCTGCGCATTATCACTAATCGTTTGATATGCCCTCAATATCCTGCGACTCAGCACGCTGACCGGGAGAGACTTGGTTATCTTCATCGCGGCGCCGCCCGTAGCCTTCATTGGCAGGTTGATGACGGAGTCTTTAGTAATTTCGACCGTTTCGACAAGCATATCATTTATCGTCGCCCCGTCGCGATAGATGGAAGCGTAATATATTCCATCGCCCAGGAAGTCCATCGGCAGATCCAATGTCTTTGCTGTGTTGCACGTCGCTGCGACATACCAGTTATCACCGGTTCTGCGGGCGACTGAAACGTAACTATACGGTTCACAGTCAAGGAACCTGGTTTCATCCCACACGGACGGAATATCAAGGAAGAAGTCGTACGCCGGCGAGTTTCTATACGTGTCGGGCTTGTCGGCGTAACTGTTGATTCCGCACTCGATCAAAACAGCGAACGCTACGTTTTGTACGACCGTCTGGCGGTTTGAATTCCATGAAGGNGACAAAACCGGCGTAAAGTCCATCGGGCCTACCAGATTTCTCATGAANGGCCATAGAGTCGACTGCTGGGCCGGCGCTTGCAAATTGCCTTTTTGCTCNGCGCCGCGGATGCCCTCGCGTCCTATAACGTGAGGCCATGTGCGCCGTTCGCCGGAAGGCGGGTTTGAGCCGTGGAAGTTGACCATTAAGTGATATTCCGCGCAAACCTTTGTGATGGTGTCGTATTCTGTTAGATAACTCTGGTTCTCGTTGTTGTAATAGTCAGCCTTTACGCCTACAATGCCTTTTGCTGCCCAATCGCTGAAAACTGCGCGGCATTTCGCTTCCGTGTTGAGGTTGCCCCGGTTCCCCCAAGCCCATAACCCGACGCCCTTTTCTTTAGCGTACGCGACAAGAGGCTCAAACCAATCGTAGTAATTTGTAGATCCGCCATCAACATCCGGCTGCCAGCCTGCGTCCATCAAAATGTAATCCCAGCCCATTTCTGCGGCGAAATCGACGTACCTCATGTAGGTCGCGCCATCATTGCAGGGATCGCCGTTTAGCCATGTCCAAGCGGTGATGCCGGGCTTGATCCATGATGTGTCGGTATCTTCCAGCTTATTTGGGGCGGCTAAGTTTTCAAACATCGTAGAATTGGCGATAACCGTTGGAGACCCGATAACGGCCGCCCTCCAGGGAGATTTCCACGGAAGCACAATGTTTACGTTAGACGTTTGGTTCGTACACAACCTGACGCTGAGGTTTCCGTCGGTATCCGTTCCGCGCAGCAAGCATCCCGCGTACGTAGAGTTCACCTCAGCCGCGCCTATCGTCATATAATCATTGTTAGCCGTTCTAACCAAAATCGGCATACCAAGGTTTGTGTTGTTTAGCCCGCTCAACGCGTATTGAGAGTAGTTGGTCTCGTATACGTTGTTATAAGGCATGGCCCAAACTGTGGAACCGGTTGTTAGCCGTATTGTTGTCGCCTCTCCAGTATTGGAGTTTGTTCCGCCTGTATACGAACCTGTTCCTGGTATGTCGTACCTGAACGCCATGCCATCGTCATACGCCCTGAAAATTATGTTGAACACTCTCGAATTCTTTGTGAATGAGAGCGTCAACTGTTGACATTTGTCGACATATTCTGAAAACTTGCCCGAAATCATCTCATATGTCTCGTTAATCGAAACAAGGCTTTCGGAAGTGTAAGTGAGTCCCGTCGTAAAGTTTTCATAGCCTGTTACATTAATACCCAATGCCGATTCACGGATCATATCCCTGCCGTCAAGCTTGGTCGAGTATGTAACGGCGCCGGTGTCAGACAATTCGATCGTGACTTCGATTTTCTCATTGGGCGATTTTAATGTCCAGCTTTTGTCCGTAGCGGCTTGGGCGTTTAAGACAAAACCGCCCATGATCACAATAATAATAAATGTCAATACTACCAAAGATATCAGTTTGTTTTTCATTCTTTTCACTACCTTTCAAATAGTTATTAAATTGGGAAATCAGATGTTAGCGAACATCTATTGATTTACCGCACATATATCACCGCCTTTCCATATCCAAACTTCTCAGCGACGCGCTATCGCCTCTCCCGTAATGCTTTGAAAAATCCGGTGAGCAATCTGGAGCATTCGTCCGCGAGTATGCCGCCTGTAATGTGCGCCGCGCTGCCGTACGGTTCCATAAACAGGTTGATTACACTGCCGCAAGAACCCGTCGATCCATC
>JGI24702J35022_10000449_pt1 | contig 24817 bp, 17 predicted proteins | sample TergutTh196P4_FD_35022 | JGI IMG/M metagenome (IMG submission 35022)
TGAGTTTTATGTAACATGGACAATATTAGACTGTTAGCGGTCATTTTCGGACAGTTTTCACCTTTTTCCGACCTCTCATCTCAAGGGGTACGATTTGGGTTACAAACTTTGTCCAGGAACGTCTTTTTTATGTCTTCTTCTCTACCCCATAGTCTTTAAGAAATTCATTTAATGCATTGTTTATGAGATTTTTTACCTGCTTCTGTCCCGTTCTGTCTACATAGGCAGTTTTTTGGATTAAGTCCTAAAGGGACAGAGGGTTGCTGAACCTATCGAAGCACATGTGCTGTGCTTGTCGAATCATTGATGTGAATGGAAATGTGATGTCCCGTCCGCTCTTCATAGAGCGGACGACTACCCAGTAAGAATTGCTGAACTTTTTATTTCAATTTTTGATTTTCAATTAACTTTCTTATCTTTGCGCGCTGATAAGTGCAATAAGAGATACTTACAGATAAAAAATGTCGAATGAAAGTTAAAATAGTAAACAAGTCCCACCACCCGCTTCCTCGCTATGCGACCGCCTTATCGGCCGGCATGGATATTCGCGCTTACCTTACCGAACCGGTAGAACTAAAGCCCTTAGAACGCAAACTGATCCCTACCGGCTTGTATATCGCCCTGCCGGAAGGCTATGAAGCTCAAGTACGGCCACGAAGCGGATTAGCTATCAAACACGGAATTACCGTACTGAATACACCGGGAACAATCGACGCCGATTACAGGGGTGAAGTCGGCGTGATTTTAGTGAACCTTTCCGCCGACCCCTTTCTTATTAACGACGGGGAACGTATTTGCCAGTTAGTGATCGCTCCCTGTACGCAGGCCCAATGGCAGCCGGAAGAGGTATTAGACGATACGGAACGAGGCTCCGGAGGGTTCGGACATACAGGGATATAGTTTTCAGTTTTTTCGTATGAAACAATCATGTAATAAATTCACACCCAAGATGTTATGAAAATAAAATTCATTGTTCACTGTTCATTGTTCATTGTTCATTTTATGTGCGTGAATCTGTCGGTCGATGCACAAACACGACAGCAACTAAGCCCGGCAGAAGAACGCAGGTTTGATTATTTCTTTTATGAAGGACTAAAACTGAAACATGCCGAGAAATTTGACACATCTTTTGAGATGTTCAGGCATTGCTTGGAAATTGATTCAACATCTTCAGCCGCCTTATCCGAGCTTTCCAATTATTACATCCTTTTCAGTCAGCCGGAAAATGCGGTGTCGCTTATGAAGAAGGCTGTTGAATATGCTCCTAATAATCATGAGTTTCGAAGTACATTAGCTACCTTGCTTTTCAACCTTGGCATGTTTGGTGAGGCTGCTGATGAATATGAGATATTAGCGAAAGTTTATCCCGAAAAACCGGAACTGAATTTTTATTTAGCTGAATCTTATGCGCGGATGGGTGAAATAGGGAAAGCGATTGAAACATTTAATGCGTTGGAAAATATATTAGGGATGTTTGAAGCGTTGTCCATGGAGAAGTACCGGTTGTATATGATGCTTCAAGAACCGGATAGCGCCTTGAACGAAATAAAAAAGTTAGGTGAGAAGTTTCCGACAGAATCACGTTATCCTATCATATTAGGAGACCTGTATCTACAACAAAATGATAATACACAGGCTTTAAAGTGTTATCAAAAAGCGCTCGAAATCGACCCTGAATCACCGTATTATCCGGTTTCGATGGCTAACTATTATGAAAAAACAGGACAAAGCGATTCGGCTAAACTTCAGATACACGCCGCCTTGGTGAATGAACGGTTGGATGTGAATACTAAATTAAGAATATTAGAACGGTATGTCAGACAATTACAGTTTTCGAGCCAAGACATTGAAGGGGCTAATACATTGTTCAAAACACTGCTTGAACTGCATCCCGATGAATCGCAACTGAAATTGAACTATGGACAGTTCCTCTTTGCATTGGAGAAATATGACGATGCGCGCTTTCAGATTCAATTAGTTACGGAAAGCGAACCTGAAAATATTGAGGCATGGCGGCAACTTTTTCAATTAACCGTTAGAATGGATGATTTAGATGAAGCGATACGTATCAGTAAAAAATGTAGAGATATCTTTCCCGAAGAGATGATGTTTCCTTATTACTTAGGGAGTGTGTATTATCAGAAAAGAGATTACGCATCGGCTTTGGAAATCTTCGAAGGCGCCATTCCATTAATTCCTGCCGAAAACGTGCTCCTAAAATCCGATTTTTACAGCATCATAGGAGATACTTATTTCAAAATGAAGGAAACCGGCAAGGCGTTCAACGCTTACGAGGAAGCTCTGAAATATAACGACAAAAATATTATGGCGTTAAATAATTACGCCTATTACCTGTCACTTTTGAAGCAAGACCTCTCAAAAGCCGAACGGATGAGCTCCCAAACGATTAAAATGGAACCTAACAACCCAACCTATATTGATACATATGCGTGGATATTTTTTAAACAGGGCAATATCACGTTAGCCAAACTTTATATCGAACAAGCCATATCAAAAGATCGGACTAACAGCGCGGAATTAGTAGACCATTACGGCGATATCCTATATTTTGCGGGCGAAAAAGAAAAGGCGGTTGAGCAATGGATGAAAGCGAAGGAGTTAGGGAAAAATACAACTACGGTTAATAGAAAAATTACAGAAAAAACATATTTTGAAGAAACGGAAGATGAACTTTTCAGTGAGATAGAAGAAGATGCAAGTGAAAGTAAATCAGATTGATAACAGTAGGAAAGCAGGAGATGGAATCGTTTTCGCCTTTTTTTTGGCCGCCTGTCTATTAGTCGGCTATTTATTTGTGGGCTGTAAATCATCTGTCGGCACATCATCATCTGTCGCAGCAATCACAAAAACTAACGAGTCATTTTTTGCTTCCGTGCTGGACCATTCGCTTCGTTATAATACCTTTTCGGCGCGAATGAATCTTGATTTTTCAGGCTCACAACAGGAATTTAGCTCCCGAGTTCAGGTGAAAATGATTTATAATGAACGCATTCAGCTATCTATACAACCATTTCTGGGCATTGAAATGTTTCGTATCGAACTGTCGAACGACAGCATCAAAATCCTTGACCGGATGAACAAACGCTATGTGACCGACAACTATCATCCGCTGAAAAATGAATATGATGTCGACGTCAATTTTCAAAATGTACAGGCATTGCTTACAAATCGGATATTTATTCCCGGAGAAAGCAGTGTCTCCGTACAACAGTATCATCAATTTCGTGTCTCAAAAAAAAGCAACCACCAAGCCGAACTCCAATGGAAAGGCAAAAACGGGACTTTCTATACTTTTGTTGCCGACAGCGAGGAGAAACTTTTATCTACACGGATAGAAAACGATCCTCAAAAACAACAATTGACATGGGAATACAGTAATTTCCAGACTATCAACAATCAGCTATTCCCGACGAAAATGACAGCCCGCCTAATGTCCGGCGATCAGGTACAGGGTACATCAACACTTTCCTTTTCCACGCCTGAAATCAACCGTCCGGTTTCTCTTGACTTTACCGTTCCATCAGGATACAGTCGTGTAAGATTAGAACAAATAATTGATTCACTACTGGGTACGCAGACGACTGCTATCGTAAGAACAAATAATTCACTTGCAATAAAATGAAACGTACCGGATTATTGACAATATTGCTATGCTGCATAACGTTAATCGTTCCCGCCCAGAACAACAGAACGGCCAGAACTAATCGTTCGACTTCCGAAACGATAACCAACCGAAATGTTGCTACCCAAATAATCCCTTTAGAGCAAGAGACGCCTTTTATTCAAACCGGCCTATTTTCGACGCAGGATCTCGAATACCAGCGGATAGAAGCTATCAAAGCAATTGAACTCACTACCCAATTGCTGAGCGAAACAAATGTAAGCGCAAAAAATTCTCTCAACAGGCTGAACCTGTTGGCACAACAACTATTATCCCGAAGAAAAGTCGTTTCAATATTGGGACAGGAGATAAACGAGATAGACCGTAAGATAAAAACGATGAGCAACGACATCGAATTATTAGATAAAGATTTGGAAAAAACAAAAGAGAACTACGCCAAATCAATGCAAAACCAACAACAGGAACAACGTACCACCCAATACAAAATGCTATTACTACTGTCGTCCGAAAACCTGTCGCAAACATACAGACGCATGCGCTACCTGCGCGAATATGCCGGTTGGCAAAAAGAAGAGGGCGAGCGTATCGTATCAAAACAAACTGAAATCATGCTTCGCAGGGCAGAGTTAGAAAAATCGCGACAAGAGAAGCAAGACCTGCTCGCCGAACGTGAAAATGAAAATAGAAAATTGGCGACAGAAGAGCAACAACAGCAAAAAGAGGTGCGTGAACTAAATACGAAACAAAAAGACCTACAACGTCTTTTAGAACAAAAAAGGAAAGAAGCTGATGCCCTTAATAAACGCATCGAACAACTGATTGCAGAAGACATCAAAAACTCCGAAAAAAATCTTGCGGAAGCTATTGCAGAACAGGCTACCTCAGAGCAGATTACAGGAGAAACAGTTACGACGGAAAAAACATTATCCGACACCCCCCCGCCTGAAACAGCCTCAACAGAGACAACACCCACTACGACAAAATCACCGAAAACAATTTCGTCCGAAACAGCATCCCCCGAACCCCTAACAACGGTATCATCCGAAAAAGCAACAGCTGAAACGACAGCGGGTGCGACAGGTGCGACTGCAGCAGGGGTGACAGGCATGACAACGTCGGCGGAAACAAACGCAGCAGCAGAAACAAACACAACAGCAACAGGGGCTACAGGAACGACAACGTCGGCGGAAACGGCAACAGCGGGTGCAACAAGCACAGCATCCGGCTCAACAAGCACAGCAGCGGGGGCGGAAACGGCAGCAACAGCAACAAGCACAGCATCCGGCTCAACAAGCACAGCAGCGGGGGCGGAAACGGCAGCAACAGCAACAACGGGGGTGACAGGCACGACAACAGCAGGGGCAGCAGGTACAACAGCAGGAGCGACAAGCACAGCTGCAGGGTCGACAAGTACTGCAACAGTAAGAGCAACAGACAGTTATGTTCTATTAGGATCGGAAGTTCTCTTGTCTAAGGAATTTGAAAGCAGTAAAGGGAAATTACCTTTTCCGCTGACAGGTAATTTTACGATTGTATCCTCTTTCGGAGAACATCAACATCAGGAATTATCATACGTACGCACCAACAATAACGGCATTGACATCCAAACAACAGCAGGGACGGAAGCTTGTGCCATCTTCAAAGGAGTGGTCACACGCGTATTTGTCATGCCGGGATATAATAACAATGTGATCATCAGACACGGCAATTTCTTAACCGTATACAGCAATCTAAGTAATGTGTATGTCAAAGCCGGTGATGTAGTCAATAAAAATCAGATTATCGGCAAGATTTTTACGGATTCGGAAAAAGGCAACGAAACAATCCTCCATTTCCAGATATGGAAAGAACGCACCAAACTCAACCCCACCGCTTGGATTATGTCACGGGGACAGGGGAACTGAAATTTCATTTTTTTAAACTCAACAAGATCAAAGTCATAGTGATGTTTTGTATCATACAGTTTTATGATTAGTCCAGGTAAGCCCCAAAACTTCCAAGGTCCCTCGCTTATAGGGATTTCTGAAGTAAACCATGCTTCTTTATATAGTTTTACATCTCATTGTTTAAAAGATTTATGTATTCTGTATTCCTTGCTATTTCCGGTGGCGTAATTTTTTGAGTAGTTCCTCACTGTCATCTTTGCACGGTAACAATTCTGCAATCGATGTGTTTGTTTGCTTCATAAATACGATTATCGAAAATGACAACATGCCGGTATAGGCGATACTCGAAGTGACGGCTGCTCCCAAGACGCCATACCTCGGAATCAGAAAGATTCCTGCAACAAGTAAAAGCGTCAACCCGATAAAAGAACAAAAGGCGCTGTATTTAATCGCTCCGCTGCCGATAAAATAATGGCTTAAGATGCGGTTGCTTCCCAAAGCGACAATGCCGCAAGATAACCCGATAATCACTTTGCGTATACCGGCAAAATCGGGCGTCAGCAGATAATCCGTAAACACCCATTCCGGCACGCAACATAGTAATGCCATAACTATTAGCAATGCGCAGTAAGTCAGTTTGAACAACTGCAAAGTGACGCGTTTTTGTTCCTGCCGGTCTATCGTCTTCGATACACGGTTATATTCGATGTAGCTGATACTGTTGCTTATATGCCATACGCTCTCCGACATTTTTGTCCCCGAATCAAGCAGACCGACCTGCCCATATCCGCCGGTATGCTGAATCAGGAAATAGTTCAGGCGTGTCGTCAGCCCTTCAGCCAGATTATCCAAACTACTCCAGATACCATAAACAAACATTTCTTTTAGTACTGCCACAAATGATTTCCCTGCGGGATTGTTGTTCTTTTTACTCAAAAAAGGAATCAACCGGATGTTACTGTACAGATAAGCGATGATATAAGCGCCGAACAATCCGCTAAGATACCCATTAATATCCTTATGACCAACGACAAAATACAGTACAAGCAATAAAAGAAACAGAAGTGCGCCCTGTAAAATGAACATAAAATTAAAATCGGTCACACGGTCTTTACCAAGCAACATCATCGAATTAGCCGATACAAGCGAAATCAATACCGATAAACAAAAGACAGCTGCCATGTATCCCTCCGGCAACAGATTAAAAAAATACAGGATGGCACATGCAACCGTTGACCCTGTAAAAGCCCAACCATAAGCAGGGAAAAACACATAACGAAGGTTATACCGGTTCATGAAATAGACAATCGTATTGCCGCAAAGTATACTGTTAAAAATAGCAATCAGATTAGCCGATGCATACAACACACCAACCAACCCTATCCCTTCGCGCCCTAACACTTTGCTATTGATAAAAATCAGCAGCAAGTTCAGGAAAGCTACAAAGTAGCGCGCACCTATTGTTTGTAGAATATCTTTGAACATAACTGTCTCACTTTCTGAAGGGAAGCGCTATTCGCTGTGTCCTGAAACGTTCAAATTGTCCAACAATTTCAGATAGGTATCAATTGCCTCGCGTATTTCGGAGGGGCGTATGTATTCATCAGCGCAATGCGAACGCGCCGAATCACCTGGCCCCATTTTCACGGAAGGGAAAGGCATAAGCGCCTGGTCGCTCATTGTTGGCGAACCGAAAGGTTGCTTGCCAAGCATGACAGCGCGTTGCACGAATGGATGCGACAGCACAATATGGGATGAGTTAAGCCGCGTACTGCGGGGAACAACTTCACATCGGACATGGTCCTTTATTTGCTGTAGTAACTCCTCGTTTGAATAGAACTCATTACTTCGTATATCAACCACAAACATACACCGGTCAGGAATGACATTATGCTGCGTACCTGCCTGTATCTGTGTAACACTCATCTTTACAGGCCCTAACAAATCACTTTGACAGGGGAATCTGAACGTATGAAACCATTCTACCTCCCTAAGTGCAAGCGTGATGGCATTAACGCCTTCTTCGCGGGCGGCATGTCCGGCTTTCCCTGTCACCAGACAATCGAGCACCATTAGCCCTTTCTCTGCTATTGCGGGCTGCATATTTGTAGGCTCCCCTACTATGGCAAATGTAATGGGAGGCAGAAACGGTAACACGCTCTCAATCCCGTTCTTACCCGAAATCTCCTCTTCTGACGAAGCTAAATAGATAAGATTATAGGGTAACTCGCGTTGCGACAGCAAGGTGTAAACCGCATACAGTGAAACAACGGAGCCGCCCGCATCATTACTGCCTAATCCGTAGATAACATCATCTTCCGAAACATCAGGCAAAAAAGGGTCTCTCGTCCACCCAGCCACAGGACGTACCGTATCGATATGTGAATTAAGTAACAACATCGGTTTTGAAGCATCAACAGCCGTCGACATCCAAAGATTATTACCCATACGATTGACGCCATGACCGGCTTTTTCCCATTGATTCTGTAAGAAATCAGCCACATCCCTCTCCTCACGACTAAACGAAGGAATAGCAATCATCCCTTTCAACAAATCTATCGCATCATAAAACTGTTCCATCCTACTGTTGTAATAAATAATTACGAATTGGATGCAAAGTAAAACAAAGTTTTGTTATTTACCAACAGTTATAAAAAAATGTTTTATCTTTGCATTTTTAAATATCATGTAATACAAATTTAAAAGGGAGAGCTTATAAAACAATGGCAAAAGAAATGACATTTGCAATCGGCGGAAATGAGTATAGCGTCGAACCGGTGAAAATCGACCGTAAAAAACTTTATGGTTGGAGTGAGAATCATGCATTTGACGATGATGGGAACGAGTGCATGATGGTATCTACAGACACTTCAGGAACGATAATCATCCCCAAGGGCGGTGTTGCTTTGGGGTTAGTCTCGGATGAAGGGAAGTGGGTAGAACGTAGTGAACTTAAAACGGTAAAGGCTGACGGCAGCGAAGCCGTACTGATCCCCTCATCCTACAATTCGGTGAATGTGCTCGACAGTAAAGCCACCGAAGAAGACCTGTTAGACTGCTCCATCACAGCCTGTTACCATTTAATGGAGAGCGATGAACTCATAGCCGCCATTGGCAACGACATCTACAAATTCGATTATTGCTACCGCGATAGCTTTGAAACCTCACCGGCTTTCCTGTTGACCTCGGTCATTGATGGAAAAAAAGAGTTATTTTTAATGGTTGGCACACAAAATATTTTTGATTTCATCGGTCTCAGCGAACTCTCCGTAGCAGTGGATAGTGAGACGGATGATGAGGAAGAGAGCGATGACATAGATTTCGGAATGTTTTAAAGGAAGGGAAATATTATGAGGACTATCAATATTACAAATGAAAAAAAACGCGATGCGCAGGTATGTATGGAAGCGATCAAAAGACCCTCCGGCATTAAGCGCGTGATGGAGAACGGCGAGGATTATTTCAACGTCAAAGTTCTCAAACATAATCTGTCGCTTGCTTTTGAGACCCTGAGACAAAATTATGATGACATGACAGCGATGGGGAACGCCCTGATAGAAAGCGACATTGAGATTGACATGGAAATGATAGGAAAAAAAATCACCGGCACTCAAAAGTTGTATCTCAATCAGAACGGAAAAATCGCTTACAGGGTTAACATGATTCAGGTACTAAAAGACCCGCTTGGTAATGAGAAAGAGCGTCGCGACCTTGCCAGGGTCATGTCCAACGTGACCGGCGAATCAATTGTCCAATGGACGGGCAGAAAATTTCCAAAAAGCGAAGCCATTCGCAAGTTTGTGTTCGTACGTAAAATGCAACTCAAGCATATCAGCGGTTTGACATTCGACTTTTTATATGAGATGGCCAAAAGTTTGCATGAGGCAAAAGCTCTTATGTTAATAGGCGGAGGTCCCAAGGGCAACGGGCCGCTCATTATCACTCAAGGAGGCGAACCCTGCCGGGGTTTTCTGGAGGGAAGGATTGAAGGCGAGAAGTATTGCCTCATTCTGCATCTGACTAATATGGAATTAAAAGTGATTACACCATGAAAATCGACAAAAGCAAAATGGAAAATGTTCACGGATATTATGAAGGTAACGCTGAAGCCGTGGACACTGAAAGCGTACAAAAAGCTATCCTTTATAAAAAAGAGGTTACCAAAAACTTTATCAATCTTAATAGCGAACAGATCGATCTACGGTTAGGCGGCGCCGAATTCTATGTGACCCGCAAATACGATGGAGAGATGAATGTGCTTTTCATGGACGGTGATCAGGCAGCCATTATCAACCGTTCGGGGAAAATACGTACAGGCCTCCCCTGCGTCGAAGATGCAAAGAACGCACTCAGAAACGCCGGTATCACTCAAGCCATCATTCCGGGCGAACTGTTTGTTGACCAGTCAAAGGGACGCACACGGGTGTTCGATGTGCTTGCCGCACTTGCTGATAAGACAGGGAAAGACACCCTGCGCTTAGCATTTTTTGATATCATAGAATTGTCGGACGCTCCTTTCAAGGCAAATTCATATAACGATACCTACTCGAAAATAAGCGAACTGTTCGGAAGCGCCAACTTGTGTCGGGCTGTGGAATGTAAACAGTGTAAATCAAAGGGGGAGGTGAAGGATGTCTATGCCAAGTGGGTGGAAGAAGAAGGTGCGGAAGGACTTGTAGTTCGCACTGATCTTCCCCTTGTCTTTAAAGTCAAACCACGTTACACCATAGATGTGGCGATTGTAGGTTTTTCTGAAGGGACAGGCGATGCAAAGGGACAGGTGCGATCGTTGTTACTCGCTGTTATGCCTGATGAGGGTAAGTACCAGTTGATCGGCAAAACCGGTAACGGTTTTTCTGCAGAAGACAAAGTAGCACTATTAGGACGCCTCGAACCGCTTATCATGGATTCACAATACATCGAGACCGATTCAAACCATGTGGCGTTTCATATGGTTAAGCCGGAAATCGTTATTGAACTGATGATAAATGACGTCCTCTTTGAGACGACAACAAGTTTTATTGAGAATCCGATACTCACCATTGAAAATGGCGTTTATCTAAGCGAGGGGAATACCCCCGGATTCAGTGTCGTCTTCCCCATATTTGTTCGTTACCGCGATGACAAACGCGCAGTCTATGAGGATATCCGGATCGAACAAATCAATGATTTTTCGTATCTCGCCACCCCAGAAACAACAACAAAAGATATTTTTATTCCCTCTCAACTGTTAATGCGGGAGGTATATAAAAAAGAGAGCGGGGGTAAACTCATGGTGCGGAAGTTTATCGTATGGAAGACAAACAAGCCGGCGCCAGCATACCCCGATTTTGTTTTTCATTATACCGACTTCTCCTCCGACCGTAAGGAACCCCTACAGCGAGAGGTTGTTATCTCGGACTTTGAAGACCAGATTATGGAGATATGTCGGCAAAGTATAGAGGCAAACATCAAAAAAGGCTGGAACGCTGTCCTGTAATAAGTGAGGCGGTTACTGAGCCAAAGCGGGCTACACCGCATGAAAGCATCAAGCAGGCGTAACCCCACGAGACGTCATGCTCGCGCCGATTTGTAATCGGGACGCAAAGGGAAACACACGGATTACAAATCCGCGCGAACTATTAACAATGCTTTCGCCTTATCCGCCTGTATCTGTTCGCACAGTTCGTCCAACGAATCGAATTTTTGTCCTTCACGGATAAATTCAACAAATTCAACGATGACCGATTCATTATAAATGTCGTCTGCAAAATCGAAAATATTCGCTTCGATATGTATAGAATCATCATTGCCTATTGTTGGACGCGAACCGATATACAACATCCCGTTGTATCTTTTGTTGTCAATCGTAATTCTGACAGCATAAGAGCCGCTTCGCGGTATCACTTTGAATTTTTCGTCAACCTCAATATTTGCAGTTGGGAAACCTAAACGGCGCCCTAACCGGTTTCCGACGATAACATGACCTTTCAGTTGATAGGGATAACCCAATAAACGTGAAGCAGCCTCGACATCGCCTGCTTCAATCAGGCGACGTACCATCGAAGAACTGACAGCCATACCTTCCACAATGTTGTAAGATGACGTTTTGATGACTTCCACGCCACAAGCCTCCCCGTCGAGGATATATTGCTCCGTTCCTTCGGCGTGCTGAAACCCGAAACGGTGATTATAACCGATAAGCAATGTCTTAACTTTCCAATCGGGCACAAGCGCTTTTGCCATAAACTCACGTGCCGTCAACCTTGCCAGTTCCGGCGTAAAATCCATTACAATGATATAATCAACGCCTGTCTCCGACAGCAGTTTCAACTTTTCATCATATGCATTAAGTAATTTCGGCTGATAATCTGAATGAAGAACCACTCTCGGATGAACAGGAAATGTGATTACGGCAGAAGGGAGCTTTCGTACAGCAGCCATTTGTTGCATTTCACGAAGTAAAAAGCGATGACCGGGATGAACCCCGTCAAAAAAACCGATAGTCGCCACTACCGCTTTTTCATCCCAATAATTCTTATCAGATACTATCTTCATCCTGTTTGAAAATCATCTCCCTGTTTTGCACCCGGATTACTTCTGTTTTTCCGTTCTGAAAAAGAAGAACCTCGCAATGACGATACGATATATGATTTACAACACTCCTGTCCACTTGAATTGTTTCATATAATCGAAGTCGGACTTGCAGGCGGCAAGGGTTTCATGTTCGGTTTCCTGTTCAATAGTGAGTATCTCCAAACCGGATGATTCGGCTATCTCAAACAGTGTCGGATAGGGTACGCTCCCTTTCCCTAACAAGGTATAAGTTTTGTTAATAGCGTGATAATCGGATGCGTGCCACATAGGAAAACGTTTCGGATAAGTACTCAGTAATTGGTAGCAGTCGCCGCCGCCATTTACCGTATGTCCCATATCCAACTGGAAGAATACCAGTTCGGGATCGGTATTTTTGACTAAGTACTCAAGGATGACCTCGCCTTCGACTTTTGCAAACTCCGAATGATGGTTGTGATATCCAAACCTGATTCCCCCTTTTTTGCACACTTCGCCTGCCCGATTGAAAAAAGCAGCAATACGCTTTAGTTGATCGATGGTGGGATTTCGACCTCCCGGAAACGAGGACTGTACCGCAAATTTGCCGCCGCCCGACAGCAGATATTCTGCGCGTTTTTTCCAGAAATCCCATTCCGGTGCATTGGTATCTTCGGGTAACAATCCCGAACCTGTGTGCGTACTTGTTATGGTCATACCCAAATCTCCTACTACCTTGCTCAAGTCCTTCATCGTATAATCAAAAAACTTGTCGCTGTTGAATCCGTAGGGTTCCACTTGTGAATAACCCATATCAGACAGTTTTTTCAGCGTCCCCAAAAAATCATTGGGTAACTCGTTCCTCACGCTGTACAACTGTATCCCTATTCGGCCCTTATTGGGCAATGAAGTCATGGAAGCAAATGCCCGATGACTAACTAAACTGCTTAGTGCAAGCGCTGTAGCGCTTCTGCTAATAAATTGACGTCTGTTCATGATATGTTAAATTAATACTTGTTTTATAAAAATCCGGGTGACAAAGATATAAAAAAATTGTATCTATCCGCTAAAAAGAAGGTTTTTTCTTCTTTCACCCTTGGAGTTTTCAAAATTTCATCTAATTTTGTCCTCAATTTTTTAATCATGAACGGACTACTAACTATTTACAAAAAAAAAGACTTCCCTTCGTCAAATCTTAGCCATTTATTGGAAAAAGGATTGGACACATTGTCACATCGTGGCGACAAAGCGCGCACATCCTTTTTGTTAAATCAAAATATGCAAGATACCGGACAAACGGATGCTTCAACTCGGTTGGTGATGGGAGCATGTTCGCAACAAAACAACGCCTCATGCATCGCATCGGGTAATGGGAATATCGTTTTCTTTGAAGGACGGCTCCTGAACAAAAAGGAGCTTTGCCTTGCACTATCGATAGCGCCCGCTGACGACCTGACGGATGCACAAATCGTATTTTGTATGATCAAACAGCAAGGCGTCAATTGTTTCAACTTACTCAAAGGATTCTGGTCGCTTATCTGGTTAGATGCCGACAATAAAACACTTTATGGCGCGCGCGACCATTGCGGCAACCGGCCGTTGTGGTTTTGTAATACAGGGAATCATTTTGCGTTGGCTTCGGAAAGTCGTACACTGTACTCGCTTTTTGAGGATGTGCGCAGCATCAATCGGAATACGGTCATCGATTTCCTGCTTTGGGGAAATATCGGGCAGTCAGACCAGTACTTTTTTAACGATATCCATTCCATTGAACCTTCCCATTTCGTGAGATATGAAATTGAAACAGGCCGGTCGAGGGTAGAACGATATTATTCATTGCCTTATAACCGGGAAAAAGAGCGTTATAATGTAACTTATGAAAAACATTATACCGATACGATTCTCGAAAACTTAACTAATTCGGTTCAAAAAAACCTGTCGTTATTTGACGGGGCGCTTGCCGTAGGCGTAAGCGGAGGTATGGATAGCTCCTCGCTGTTGTGTATAGCCAAAAAGTTATACCCCGACAGAACCTTTGTAGCTTATACGACAACCGACAATTACGATGGAGGCGAAACGGATTGGGCTGAAAAAGTGGTGCTTCATACAGGGGTGGAGTGGATAAAAGTCACAAACACAGCCGATCATATTGTGGAACAATTGGAAGCGTTAAACCGTATTCATAGTGCGCCTGTTTTTAATGCCGGTACACTTGCACAGTTTCGTATGATGGAAGAAGTGAAAAAACAGGGACTTACCGTATTTATCGACGGACAGGGAGGCGACGAGTTGTTCGGCGGTTATCCTGCCTTTATCCCCCTCTTTCTGAAATATTTACGCACAAACGGCGAATGGAAGCGCTGGTGGACGGAATTGATACATTCAGGTAATTCCGGCATGACCCGGAAAGAGATACTCCTGCGTCGGCTTAAATTGTGGGCTAAGACACATTATTACTCCCCCATAAAAATGGCTCAGAAAAAGCGAAAATATGAATACGAATCGTTGATACCTGAAGTAAGAGATGTTTATTTCGACACTCCGTCGCCTGTTCCGTTCATAGAAAAAGAAGTATTAAATGACGCCCTTTTCGAAAGCCACACGATATTTCTCGGCAATATCATCCGGTGGGGCGAGCATTCGGCAGCTTCACAGGGTGTCGAATGTGTGATGCCGTATGCCGACTATCCTGACTTAACCCGTTACGTCTTTTCCATACCCTCTTCATTCAAGATCCATGACGGATGGAATAAATATCTGTTACGCAAAGCAATGGCAGAAATTGTACCTGATGAAATCTGTTACCGCAAGCAAAAAATGGGGTTCTATATTCCCGAAGAAAAATGGTTGAACGACCTAAAAAAACCCTTGTTCGCTACCCTCAAAAATTTAGAAGACCCGCAAGCATGTTTACGGAAGGAATATATCATGGAGAACCTGAATCGGTTATATACACCCTCCAATCGGCTGTACCGGCAATTTATCTTCCGGTGTTACAGCTACCTGTTATGGAGCAACAACCTTTAATTTTTATTTCCTGATAGTAGTATATACCAAAATATTGTTTAATTTTGTAGCGGTTTTTAGAAGTAAACAAGCTGTAATATGAAAACATGTAAAAAGTGCATTTTAACGGATGCTTATCCCGGACTAACATTTAATGACGAAGGTATCTGCTCCATGTGTTCGTCAAACCATGTATTTGAACCGTATGGAGAGGATAAATTGATTCGGATCATTAAAAAGTTAAAAGCCCGGAAGCGTGGAGAACATGATGCCTTAGTCCCCTTAAGCGGAGGAAAAGACAGTATGTACATACTGTATCTGGCTGTCAAGGTATATAAGCTGAAAGTCCTGACAATGACTTATGATAACGGATTCATGAGCCAGTTGGCTGTTGATAATATCAAACGGGCCTTGGAAAAGATGAAAGTTAAACATATCGTTTGCAAGCCTGATTATCCTGTTTTGAAAAAAATATATAAAAATATGCTTCTTTGCTCGGGCGATATGTGTGGCGCCTGTGGTATAGCGATTAAGGCCAATATGTTTAAGGTAGCAAATGATTATGGGATACCGATGATTTTGTTGGGTACCTCTCCGCTTGAAGAAGATTCATTTCTGCCCGATACAACACACGACCTCGTTCGTTTTAAACATATTATGAAAGAATCAGGATGTTTAACCCAAAAGGAAATGAATGACTTTCTGATCTATCCTAATTTGAATTTATTCAAACTTTCAATCGGAAAGCGTACCGGCAATTTCCCTAAAGAAGTCCTTCCGTTGTTTTATATTAAAAATCTGCCGGATAAGGAAATGGGTGAATTCATTGCGAAAGAATTAGACTGGCAAGATGATACGAGCCGTGAATACTCCAAACATTTCGACTGCATCGTTGAGCCTTTTACAAACCATATCCGCAACCAAATCTATGGCTATGAGAGAAGAATGTGTCAGTACAGTACCATGGTACGTCGCGGTGAAATAACGAAGGAGAAAGCTGCTGATTTGTACCACGCTGATCATATCATCGATAAACCGGCTAATTATCAGGACATCCTTGATATATTAGACATTAATGAAACGGAAATAGAGGATGTTTTCAAGATAAAACCTCTGAAATATGAAAAGTACATATCGAAAGCAAACAAATTGTATATTAAACTGATGAAGTTTGTAAAAAAATGAATTTTTATCTTTATTATAACTTAAATCTTAAATTTTAAATTTTAATCATTATGAAGTACATTGGCATTTTCATCACAATTTTTATCTTTTCTGTGCAGTCTTTCTCACAGAAATATCCTTACGATGGTCTGGATAACAACATGGGCAACCTCTACCGGTTGTCGAATGCGAAAACCCGTTCAATCAGTCCCGAAAACTTTACTGGCGAAAAAGGGAAAGGAGGCATGGCTGATCTTAAGGACAGAGAACAACCGAATGTAGCGAATGCTGCCAGGGCTGCCCGCGATCTGGGACAGGGTTGGAAAGTAAACCCTTTCATCCGCATCAACTCGAAAGAAACTTTTACAATTGCCGAAATGGAAGGCCCCGGCGCTATTCAGCATATCTGGATGACGCCGACAGGTAATTGGCGTTTCTCTATTATCCGCATCTATTGGGATGACGAAAAAGAACCTTCGGTAGAGTGCCCGTTAGGCGATTTTTTCGGCATGGGCTGGGGTGTATATGCGCCCCTGTCGTCGTTAGCTATCTGTGTGAATCCGGGTAGCGCCTTCAATTGTTACTGGACGATGCCTTTTCGTAAGAAATGTAAAATCACGGTGGAGAACATCAACGACAGGGAGGCGATGACATTGTATTATCAGATAGATTATACATTGACGGAGGTGCCTGAAGACGCCGGCTATTTTCATGCTCAGTGGAGACGTGCGAATCCAAATGTGACATCCGACTACACGATTATTGATAACATCAAAGGGAAAGGTCATTATGTGGGCGTTTATATGGCCTGGCAAGTAAACAACAACGGATGGTGGGGTGAAGGCGAGATCAAATTCTTCATGGATGGCGACACCAAATTCCCGACAATATGCGGCACCGGCACGGAAGATTATTTTTGCGGCTCGTATAACTTCGACCGCGAAGGACAATATAAGGAGTTTTGTACGCCCTATGTCGGCCTGCATCAGGTGATACGTCCCGACGGCACCTACCGCTCCCAGCAACGGTTTGGTCTGTACCGCTGGCATATAAACGATCCGATACGTTTTGAGAAAGACCTGAAAGTGACCATCCAGGATTTAGGCTGGCGTCACGATGGTCGTTACCTGCCTCAAAAATCGGATATAGCCTCCGTCACTTTCTGGTATCAGACCGAACCGCATAACAAATTCCCGAAACTCCCAAACTGGGAAGAACTGGAAGTTAATTAATACTATCTTTGCGCGCATGTTACAGCAATTGTCCGTCGGGATTCAATCGTTTTCGGACTTACGCAGCATAGACTATTTGCACGTAAATAAAACCGAAGATTTTTACCGGATGATAACAACCGGTAAACCTTATTTTCTTTCCCTTCTGCGTCGGTTTGGCAGTTCGCTGTTTTTAAGCGCCTTCATTACAATGGCGTTCGTTGCGATGACATTTTCCGCGCAGGCAAACAAACTGTCAACATTGAGCGAAGACGGAAACAGGCTGCTTATCTTGCAGGTTGGGGCTGCTACTGACGGGAATATTCAACGCAGTTTTGTCGAGTTATATAATGATTCCGAGTCGCCTGTTAATTTAAACGGATATTCCTTACAATATGCTCAAGGAACCAGGGTGAGCGTCGTTGCCAACCAACCGAATACTTCAACCGAAGACGGCGCTTGGCACAAGATTGACCTGACAGGCATAGTGCCGCCTAAACATTCGTTTCTTATTCTTGGCGATGCAGACCTTTCCAATGGTAGCGCCCCGTTACCTAATCCGGCATTGAAGTTTGAAAGCGTCAACTACGGCGATTTATATGTTCAGGGGTTTGTTATTAGCAACCGCTCTTTTAAAGTTGCGCTTTTGAGCGTTACTACGATGCTCACTTCTGCTATTCAGAACCCGTTTGATATAGACGGAAAAGGCACAAAAACCGCCGGATATATAGACATGGTCGGGGCTGTAAACACGGTAGGCGAAGATAAGATTAACGGTTTTGAAACAAAACCTGTTACCGACCTGAATAAACAAACGGGACAACGTCGCACCTTTCTCGATGACACAGACAATAATGCGACGGACTTTGCCCGTGCTACCTATTTGAACGCAACCCCTGACAATTTCGAGAAATGGAGACCCAAAAACCTTGCTTTCGGCCCTTGGAACCCGATCACAGGTTTAAAAGACATCAAAGAACCTGAAGGTAACGACCCGATAGTAGCGGGAACGCCTGATGCGCTGGCAGGCAGACTGCTTATCTTGCAGGCTTATGGCGCCACTAACGGGGCTTCCGGCGCAAGCCATTCATTCGTAGAGTTATATAACACTACCGACGCGTCGATAAACCTCAGAGGTATAACTTTGTATTATGCCGATGGGACAACCGTAGGAAGCGGTTCGCTTCCTAATACTAACACCACAGACTTGAACTGGAGGGCAATACCCTTGAGCGGAACACTGCCTGCAAAAACATCGTTTCTTATTTTAGGACCCAGACAAAATTTATCCGGCCGTCTTCAAATAAAAGATAATTACGGAGATATAAACTCCGCCTTTTTTACGCTCAACAACCGGACGCTAAAAGTGGCGCTCATACGCAATAAAAATAGCGATTTAACGCAGCCTAACCCTTTTAACATGGATGGCGCAGGGGCAAAAGCAGAAGGTTATATTGATATGCTTGGCGCAGCTATCGATTATGCTGACAACGGTTCGGCGCGTGACAGGATTTTCGGCTTTGAGACGGCGCCTGCACAAAATGAAGTTTCTGCGGCCCTTCGCCGTCATTCGCTTGTTGACACGGACAACAATAGCAAGGACTTTGTTACTATACCGTATACCATTGGAGGTATTAACAATGAGCAGTTAGAGATACTCCGACCTAAAAACAGGGTCTATGGCGCCTGGGACGCCTTCACAGGAGAGAGCGCTGACAAGGCTACCGGCTTGCCTGTCATCAGGATTTATACCGAAAATGAAGCGCCGATCACAAGTGAAGATATTTATACGGGTATAACATTTATGTTGACCGACCCTGAACATCCTGAAAATAATGTATTCAGTAATGATCCGAGAGATGAAATGAGAGGACGCGGTAACGTCACATGGGATTATCCCAAAAAACCATATCGAATACGATTTAGAGAAAACACTTCCCTGTTCGGCCTTGCCGCTTATAGAAATTGGATACTGTTAGCGGAATTTCGAGACCCGACATTTCTTACTACTCCGGTAACGTTTGAACTCGGAAGGAACGTATTCGACTACCAACCCTACACGAACACATATCATCATGTTCATGTATATCTGAACGGAAGATATGACGGGGTTTATGGGTTTACAGAACACAGGCAGGCCTCGCCGGATGGAGTAGGCGCTCCGGGCAGAGTAGGCATTGACCCGCTTGAAGGCTGGTTAGGCCAAATGAGTATTTACTATGAATCTCCTTATTTCAGAACAAGAAATTATAATATCCCCATTTTAATTCAAACAAACAACGCACCAACAGGAAACCCTGACGACAGCAACAATCCGTATTATGATTTTATCAAAAGAGATTTGAACGAATTATGCGATTTGATGGTATCGTCCGGATTCCCCGAAAATGGATACAGAGATTTAATTGACCTGAACGTACTTGTCGATTACATTCTGGTCAATGAACTTCTTGGAAATACGGATAACCTGTCGGCAGCAAACAGTGTGTTTCTTTATAAAGACAAGGGCGGAAAAATCGGCTTTGGGCCGTTGTGGGATTTTGATATATCGTTTGGCTGGGATTGGAACATTCATAATCACATCTATTTTGTACCGGGTACCAGTACTACTTTTATACCTAAACAAGATTTCTTTCAACGTTTTTTTGATGATCCGGAGTTCTTAATCAAGTATAAGGAACATTGGAACAAAAAATATGCAGCGCTTGTTGCAATATCGGATTTTATAGATGAGCTTGGGAAAAAAATAAGACCTGCTATCTTACAGGATTCTGAAAGATGGGCAATTCCTAATAACGGATACAATATTAATTACTACAATACGAACCATGCACAGTTAGTAGAAAATATGATTGTATGGTGGAAACAAAGGATTTCATGGTTAAACGCCGAGATCAACAAGGTCGATTTTTACCCTTCAAACGGAAGTTTCGGGTCGGCGACCTTTAATAATTATTCCAATATTTCCTGCCTCTCATTTATATTGGGGTCATACGGCAAGATTGATGACATGACATTAAGTTTTGAGAAAGGAGACCTGACGGCTTATGAGGTTTGCGAAAAAATAGAAACACCCACAGGTGAAGGCGGATATTTTACGACTATAAATGTCCGACCTAAAGATGGGCTTTCGGGGGCTTTATACAACGATGTATTTCTTGTAAACGGTAAAAATCAAGGGAATAACATTTCATTTAGAGCGAATTTATCATTTCGTGTAGATAAGACTTCCGGCGCCATCGCCCCAGCGCCAACGTTAGCAAGCAAGACAACTAACAGTATTACTGTGAATGCTGCCGACACACTCAGCAACGGTCAAGCCGTAGAATTTGCATACAACCTGTACGATGTAGCTCCTACTAATACATGGCGAGTAGAACCCTTAACTTTCAATTACCTGAAACCCAATACAAGTTACTATATCTTTGCCCGCTCATCTGAAAATGGCTCCTATTTAGCAGGTGAGGTTTCCGCATCTCTGCATGTTACTACCGACGAGTTGATAATTATTGATGAAACTTTCAAAGCGTATATGCAAAACAGATTTCTACACATAAACGGTTTAATTCCCGGCGAAACATTGCATATTTACAATGCGGTAGGAATGTTATTACATCAAAGTATTGCCACAGAGAGGGAAAAAGATGTCTTTTTGAATGTTCGGGGTTTGATTATTGTACGTGCAGGCGACAGAACCTTGAAAGTGTATGCTAATCCATAATATTTAACGCCTGATACTGCGGGTAGGGGCTGTTTTAGTCGTCTTTTCTGCGGAGGCTTTCGGTTCTTTGGGCGCTTTCGGTTCTTTGGGCGCTTTCGGTTCTTTTGTTGCAGTTGAGCCGCGTGCCGAACCGGCTTTGCGGGCTTCACGCTTGCTTAACACGACGGTGGTTGTATCTGCCGGTACCCATAATGATTCGTTAAATGATTTCAACTGGTCTTCAATGCGTTGTTGTTCGGCAGGCAATTCTTCTTCGTCGTAAAGCATGGCTAACGGGAGATTCATCAAATTTTCGGTCTGGATAATCTCGCCATCATACATCCGGCGACGAAAAAAATCGTCCATCGTATAGGTTTTTGCATTGTTGATATTGGAAGTCATGATAGGATTACTTTTAATGTAGGGACGGATATCTTCGTATTTTACCCAGAACAACCCTTGAAGCACTTCTACGCCTGATTCCATGGTAATATATACTAATGGGCATATTGCCAGCGTTTTTACATCATATATTGAATTATTTTGATCGAAATACCAGGCTTCTTTCACATATAACCTGCTTGCCTCGCGCGACGGGATATCACTCGCATTAACTATATATCTAACAGGACGACCGCCTCCTCCAGGGATGGAATCGTAAAGAATATTGACGTCATCAAGCACATCTTTAAATGTTAGCTTATCATCATCTTCGAATGATTCTTTTTCATAATCGTATACATTGATTTTACCTTCGCTTAGGAGTTGAAACAGGGATGTGAAAAGATTTTTCATCCCATTCATCTCTCTAACAGGGAAATAGAGCGGAGCGTTTTTTTCTTTTGTGAGGTCTAATTCGCGCAAGATATTACGTACCCATCGAGCATTACCTATTTCCTGTGTCAGTTGCTCGTTCATTTGTTGCGCGCGAACTGTCAGTTCAGGCAAACCGGTATTAGTTTGTGCTGCCTGCTGAACGTTACGGTCGCCGCCACGACTTGTACGAGGCGCCGTATTTTGCGCCTGCATAAATATAGTCAGCGCAATCAGGATTGAACTTATATAATATCTTTTCATTTTGTAATATAATTGTTCATTGTTAATTGTTCATTATTAATTAGTTACCAACACTTCCAAAGCATAGTCGAGTTTGATCGGCCTTCCTGCCGGATCAGTCGCCACAATGCCTGAGATATAAAAACGTGTTCCGGTCGGCATCTCCCGTATAATATTTCTTTGTTCCGTTGTAAATTCGGCGGTAGAAGCTGAGGTCGCTATAGAGACGCCTCTATTATCAGTACGGCGAAGTATAAATTCGTTCACTTTATGGGATACATTCAGCACGCCATCATCTATTGCCGCGCCGACACCTTTATCCAAAGCGAGTATCAGATTTCGTTTGGCGATAGAACCGCCTTTAAAAGTACGTATCCGTCCGTCTGCATCCTGATAAGACAGAAAAGCTTGCGGAGGCGGTAATGAGCGAACCGTAAACGGCTGACTTGCTGTAATGTTTTGGCCTCCTATATTGGCTGTAAGTTCGATCTCAACGGTATTAGAAGCGGCGCTAAGCCCTCTAACTATCCAATTATTACTTCCTTCTTTGGGGTCGATTCTTCCGGTTCCTTTCAGCGTTGCTTTTAAGGCGCTGTTCGGTACTCCGGACATCCCTATTTCAATTTCATTGTCAATACTTTCATAAAGGAATTTCATCAGTACCGGAGCAATGGTAGCTGACGATTCGGTGACTGTATATTTGACAGTATAGGGATACTCAACACCATCGGCTACAACTTTTCCGGAAACCGAATTTTCGCCTATACGGCTGTCTCTTGTAGGTACGATAAACGTATTACCACTCAGCAACCTCTCACTTACATAATAGTCCGGTTGTTTGGTCGAATCGACCGCTGCCAGTATGATTTGTCCTTCAAACGGCATTCCGCGGGGTACTATCTGGCTTTTCGGTATCACGTAGGAATTTAACAGATTTACCCTGTAATCGCCCACATCCACACTCATAAGAAGCGATGACAGTGTTTCACCTTCCACAAAGCGAATATCGCTTTGTAATTTTGTAAGTAAGGTGACTGCTGCGGCTAACGGCATATTTTCAAACAAGGCGTGCTCCCATGATTGAGCGATAATACCGGCTTTCGTAGGCGCTTCAGTATTTAATATAATATCAAACATTTCTTTTTTTCCGGGGTCGCCGACCATATCCGACATGTCGGAGCGGTAACTCTCAATGCGTTCCCTTAATTTTTTCCCTTCTCCGACAATCGGCGCCATCATCACGCGCGAAGAGGCCTCTACATTGTCTTTCTGTTTGATATTTTCAACATCGCCTTTTTTACCGTCAGCTTCCTGAACGATACGAAGTTTCAACTCGTCAATGTAATTATATAATTCGTCCGACTGTGCTTTTACCTTCACTCCTCTCTCATGCCATTCGCCAACCTTTGCTTCATTCTCTTCATAAGCGCGGTTAAGATTCGCCATTACCTCCTCATTTCTGCGGGTGGAGTTTTGAGTAGAAGTACGCAGACTGTTTTCGACCAACTCGAAGCCCTCCAACACCTCCGAAGAGACATTGAGCGCCAACATTGCGATGAACACCAAGTACATCAGATTGATCATCTTCTGACGCGGTGAATTGGGATTACTTGCTACTCCTGCCATATATAGTTTTCAGTTTTCAGTTTTCAGTTTTCAGTTCTCAGTTTTCAGTTGACCATTCTCAATTGTTTACTCCTTATTCCTTATTCCTTATTCCTTATTCCTTATTCATAATTATTGAATTCGTAATTCGTAATTATTGATTTCCTTACTCCTTATTCCTTATTCCTAATTCCTAATTCGTAATTCATAATTATTGATTTCCTTACTCCTAATTCATAATTCATAATTCATAATTCATAATTCATAATTATCTATACCCTTGATAAGGCGGTTGATAGCCATGTTGTCCGGATGGGGGCGGATAACCTCCGGTCTGGATATTCACTGTCATCGCCTGTAACAGGCGGCTGTAAACCTGATTCAACTGGGAAAGCAGTTGTGCCATCCGTTCGTTTTCGTTACGGAAGGAAGCGCTGTCGACAATCGAGCTGTCATATAAATCGCGTATACGGTTCAGGCCGGCATTGATATGCAGGATCGTATCCATCTGCGAGCGGATACCTGTCAGTTGTGTCTCATAGAAATGGTTCAGACCTGACAGGTTATCATTGAGTTTGGTCATGTGCTCTACATAGCTTTTTGGCGTTTGGTCTGAACCATCATCGTCCTTTTTGCCGGAAATCACCTTACAGGAATTTATCAGCGTATCGGATACTTCGCCGAGCGAACCTGTTATCTCGCTAAATTTCTCAAGGTTTTGCGATACGACGGAAATCCGGTCGATATACGATTTGGTCGCATCCGTCAAGTCGGCCATTTTTGATATCTGTTCGGCTGCTCCATTCAGTTTCTTGATACTCTCGGCTAATACTTCGGCATCTTTTTCGGATATATTGAGTCCCATGGCTGCCATTCCGGTATCGACAAGCGCTTGTGGCGAAGGTGGCGCTTGCTGGACAGGCGGTGAAACAGGAAAAGGAATGCCGCCCGGCATGGGATAAGGACCGCCCCCCGGCATTGGATAAGGACCGCCGCCCGGCGTGGGATAAGGACC
>JGI24702J35022_10000450_pt1 | contig 24804 bp, 25 predicted proteins | sample TergutTh196P4_FD_35022 | JGI IMG/M metagenome (IMG submission 35022)
CATGGGCGCGGCCGGCCGTGTAAAGAGCAGGGGTTTGGGGGAGACCTCACATGTACTCTTCGCAGGGGTACCTGAGCCCTGTGAGTATCGACCCCTCCCATTGCTCCAGCTTGCCCGGGTTCAGGATGTTGTTGGGATCCATCGCCTTCTTTATGGCGATTATGGAGGAGAGCTCCGACGCCCTCTCCCTCATGTACTTGGGGGCCTTCGCTATCCCGACGCCGTGCTCGCCGGTGACCGTCCCGCCGAGGTCTATGCAGACGTCGAATATCTCGTCGGTGGCCTTGACCGCCCGGTCCCACTCGTCGGCGTCCGTGGGGTTTATGAGTATCTTGGTGTGGAGGTTGCCGTCGCCCGCATGGCCGTAGGTGGCGATAGTCACCCTGTACTTGTCCGCTATCTCCTGGAACGACTTCACGGCCTCCGGCACGTTCGAGATCGGGACGCCCATGTCGTCCGCCAGCGACACGGAGGAGTACCCCGGCTTCAGCGCCGACAGCGCCGCCATGATGGACTTCCTCGCATCCGTCCAGGCGTCGATCTGCTTCTGGTCGTGGGAAGGGGTGATCGTCACCGCTCCCGCCTCCGTGGCGATCTCCTCAATTATCTTCAGGTCCCTGTTAACGACCTCGTCGGTCTCCCCGTCCGCCTCGAATATGCACAGCGCCTCGCAGTCCGGCACTGGGTTCCCCCTGGCCTTGTTGACCGCCTTTATGCTGATGCTGTCCATGAGCTCGCAGGATGCCGGGATCATGGGCTTGGCTATGAGCTTCGCGATGCAGTTACCCGCATCGTGTATGCTGTTGAAGGTGCACAGGCAGTAGGCGGACTTCTTCGGCTTGGTCGTCAGCTTTAGCGTTATCTCCGTGATTATACCCAGCGTCCCCTCGGAGCCGCACATGAGCCTCGCCAGCTGGTACCCGGAGGAGTCCTTGATCGTCCTCGTGCCGGCGCGCACTATCTCGCCGTCGGCCTTGACGTACGTCAGGCCGAGGACGTAGTCCCTCGTCGCGCCGTACTTGACCGCCCTCATGCCGGACGCGTTGAGCGCGACCATGCCCCCCAGCTGGCATGCCTCGGCTGACCCGGGCGCGGGGGGGAAGAAGAACCCGTGGGGGGCGAGAGCGTCGTTGAGGTCGTTGTAGTTTATCCCTGGCTCGACATCGACCCAGAGGTCCGCCACGCTGATCTTCTTGACCTTGTTCATCCTCTGCATGGCCATCACTATCCCGCCCTTTATCGGCACCGCGGACCCGCACAGCCCCGTGCCCGCGCCCCTAGGCACCACCGGGATCCTCTCCCTGTTGGCGATCTTCATTATCTCCGAGACCTGCTCGGTCGTCCTCGGCTGGATCACTATCTCTGGGCTGTTGTGGAAGATCGACGCGTCGAAACCGTAGGTGTAAAGGTCGGCGGGCTTCGTGGAGTACCCCTCCTTGCCTACGATCTTCTCGATGCTGTCTATTATTCTCTGCTCCATTTGAACACCGACAGCCCACATCCATCTAATGGGTTATAAAACATTCACACGTACTTTGGAGCAGTCCAGACATGGCGGGGAAATAAACTTTTAAACATTGAGTGAATCGCGTCCGCATGAAAACGAACATCGTCCTGCTGGGCCCGCCAGGGTCGGGCAAAGGCACCCAAGGCGAGATGCTCAGCCGCGAGCTGGGGTACGTCAGGCTATCCACCGGCGACATGCTGAGGGAGGCCAAGAGGGACGGGACGCCGCTGGGGCTTCAAGCGAAAGAGTACATGGACTGCGGCGCGCTCGTCCCGAACGAGCTTATAATCGACCTTATGATGGAGAGGATCGAGGAACTTGGGGAGGGGGCGCCGGTCGTGTTCGACGGCTTCCCCCGGACCGTCGAGCAGGCCGACGCGCTCGGCGACGAAGTGGACGTGGACCTCGCCCTGAACCTCGACGTGGATGACGCGGAGCTGGTCAACAGGGTCACGAGGAGGCGCTCCTGCCCCAAGTGCAACGCCGTCTACCACCTCGACTTCAACCCGCCTGCGAAACCAGACGCCTGCGACAAGTGCGGCTCGGCGCTCTACCAGAGGGACGACGACAAGGAGGCGACGTTCGTCAACAGGCTGGCGACATACCGAGAGAACACCCTCCCCCTCATCGAGTACTACGAGAGGAGGGGGAACCTCCGGACTATCAAAGGCACGGGGGACATCGGCGAGATATTCGAGAAGGTCAAGGATGCCGTCCTCTGAACACAGAAAAATATTAAAGGGAAGCTGTGTTGGGGAGGTTCACAGCCTCGTGGTGTAGCGGTCAATCATGCGGGACTCTGGATCCTGCGACCACAGTTCGAATCTGTGCGAGGCTACCATACCTATCTGAGACGTTCGTTTTTTCCTCAACCCAATGCGAGAATTGCGAAAGCCGTCCGAGCTCTTGATTCAAAAGTTACAGAAAGAATAGCAAGAAATATAAAGGACGCGCACGGTGAATGACAAGGGCATTGCCCTGTTCGTCGAGTGCACCCTATGGCTCCCTCATGGGCGTCGCGAGGAGAGACACCTCGAGGGGCGAATGGCGTGCGAGGGGTCATACGGAGCTACCTCAATGTAGCGTGTGGGAGTGGAGTTATGGATGCTAAGAATAACGGGGAAAGGGGGAAACCGATACTGAGGGATAATGACGTGAGAGAGATCGTTGCCGCCCTTAAATACATACCACTTGGCACAGGCGATCCTTTGAAGAGGATGAGGGAGAAAAACGGACATTACCGCGCCGCCGTGGAGTTGACGTGCCCTTCATATGACCTCAGCATGCGGCTCCGCAGGGCGGTCGACGACGACCTCGATTTCTCAGTGCTGCTCATATATACCGACAGTCGCGGCAGCGACTACATCATCAGAAGGTATAACGGGGATCATGGGAAACATACGGATCCCTTCACAGGGGACATAATACGTGGGCCTCACATCCACAAGATAACGGAGAGGTGTCAACGCACCTTGCATAAGGCAGAGGGGTATGCGGAACCCACCACTGAATACCATACATTGCCACAGGCAACCAGGGTATTTATGAGGGATATGAACATAAGCTACGAAGAGGGGAAAGGGGTTACAACGCTTGAAAGGTTCGGTGTCGAGCTATGAATAGAGACCAGATATTAGAGGTGATCCAAAAATCCGTCTGTTCCGGGGTAGAGATAGAGGAGAAGGGGATAGATCGGTATGTGGTACACACCGATTTCACCTATCCGGACGGTGACGAGATCCGCATCATCCTGAAAAAGCAAGACGGCCAATGGATTTTCACCGATGAGGGGCACACTCTGATGTGGCTTTCATATGAGGACCTCTATATCACCGCAGAGTCAAAGAGGAGCGACCTGCTGGCACGCACCCTGGCATACAACCATGCCGAAATTGTCGACGGCAGGATTTGTGTCAAATTCAAAGAGAGCGAGATACGCGGCGCCATACACTCGATGATACAGGCGATAATACAGATTGCAGACTTGATCTACACCACCCGAGAGAATATCAGAGGCACATTCGTCGAAGATATGCATGCGAGTTTCACCGCTTGTCTCAAGGAAATAGGCAAAGAGAGGAAATCCGAGACGAACAAGATCATCAAGAACAAGGCTGGCGAGCCGTACAACGTCGACATTTATATAGAGGCAACCGAGCCGATCCTGGTCTTCGCTGTGAACAGCAAGGACCGGTGCCAAGAGGCGACGATAGCTATCATCACGCTGGCCACAGAGGATCAGATGAAATTCACATCGCTGTTCGTTATCGACGAAGAGGCAGAAATACCGCAGATCACAAAGGACCGTGCGATCAGCCGGGCTGACAAAGCGTTCATCGGCCTCCTCAACATGAAGGCTGGCCTACCTAGGTTTTTAGACAAGAACATCTGTACGGACGTGAAGGCAGGCGGCGTCGTTGTCGACGATTCCTGCTGAGTGCTCGAACCCCCATGGCGTTGGGACACCGTATATGAGAGATGGACACTAAACCGAAACGTCCGGGCGTTTCGCGTCCGGGCGACGGCCACATGAAGTCTGGCAAGCACGGAGACAGAATCGGATGCCTCACGCCTGATGGCCCACTGCCAGAGAGTGGGTTCGGCAATGGAAAAGCCATGTCTCCCGGCCACATGCCAGAGACGCGCCGTCAAATGGGCGGTGCCGCCATTTACCATAAATACAGCCTACTCATTGCCTGATGTGATAAGCATGGGCTGAGGTGGCGTTCTGTGGGTTCCTTCAAATTCGTAAGCGGGTTCTTCGGCCGCAACAAGGCCGTGTTCGTTATGGGGCTCGCCGCGCTCACGATCGCCGCCACCGCCGACCTCGTGGCAGGTCTGTTCCTAGGCTCGATGGAGACGTACATCCTTGCGATCCCGGGCATGATGGTCCTTGTTTACTCTGCAATAGGGATGAGGGGGAACATCTTCGGCGCCATGGGATCCAGGCTGGGGACCTCCATGCACATGGGTACCTTCAAGATGTCCTTCAAGAAGGGGTCCATACTCCGCGCCAACGTCGAGTCGGCCATTGGCCTCAGTTTCCTGGTGTCCCTTGCCATGGGGGTCATCGGATGGGCGGTCGTCGCCATCTTCGGCTTCGGGGAGATACACATAGCCAGTTTCATATTCATCTCGATGCTGGGCGGGCTGCTCGCCGGCATAGTCCTGCTCGGCGTCAACCTGCTGATCGCATGGAGCGGCTTCAAGAGGAACTGGGACGTGGACAACATCACCGCCCCCCTGATCGCCGCCGCGGGGGACATAGTCACGATGCCGATGCTCTTCATCTGTGCATGGATCGTGATACACTGCCCAGATCAAAACGTGATCACGGTCCTGACCCTCCTCCTGATCCTCGCCACCGTCGTGTTCCTGGTGTTCATTTTCGCCAGGAAGATCGTGCTGGGGAGGAAGGACGAGGCGAAGAGGATAATCTCCCAGTCCACCCCGATACTCCTGATGTGCCTCATGCTGGACATCGCGGCGGGGGTCATCATCGAGAACAAGACGGAGGCGCTGATAGCCCTGCCCGTCCTCATCATACTGATGCCGGCCTTCCTGAACGAGGGCAACGCCCTGTCGGGGATGCTCACGTCCAGGCTCTCCTCCATGCTGCACCTCGGCACCCTGCGGGTCAGCAGGCTCCCGGGGAAGAATGCGGCGGAGAACTTCCTCATCACCTATGTGCTTGCGATCGTCACGTACAGCTACATCGGCGTGATGGCGTTCGTCGCCGCACTGGTCATCGGCGGCACGGGGGACATAGGCTTCCTGAAGGTGATGGGCATAGTCCTGATATCGGGCATGGCCACCACCACCATCCTGAACTTCCTGTCCTATTACGTGGCGGTGACCGCCGTCAGGTTCGACCTCGACCCGGACGACCACAGCATACCCCTGACATCGTCCTCTATGGACCTTATCAGCGCAGGGGTGCTGATCAGCGTGATCGTGCTGCTGACGTTCGCCTGAACGTGTTTCGTGCCACAGGGGGCGCGCTCTTCTTCTGGGGGCGTGTTCATACAGGCCCCCGCACGACCGAAAAATCATTGTGCGCGACCCTGGAAAAAACGTCCGGCGGTGCTTTCCCGGCACAGACACCTTAGCGGCGATCTCTTTTCCGGGTGTGTGCCATGTCGGCGAGCGGAGCCCGCCAGAGCAATGGCCCTGACCGCCGGTGTGCGTACTCGGGCAACATCAGCCTCCCTTGACCCGCTATGTTTGGCGTTGCTCCGGACTTCTGCTCCTGTTTCATTCGCCCGCCTGATTGCCATGGGGGCAATCCGCCGCTTTGCAGATATCCCTCGGTCACCCGATGATGACCGTGCCCCTCACCGTGTCGCGCCCTTCTTCCGTGACCGGCCTGGTCGTTATGACCGCGACCCCGCAGACATCCATGTTCATCTCAGTTTCCATCGTCTCTTGCATTTTTATCCCCGCTCTCGGTACGCACAGGGGGTATTTCAACCTTCAATAGAAAAAGGGGGATTTCCAGTGATCGGACACGCCGCTCAGCTGGACAGTTCCTTGTCCGTTCCGTCCGCGTAGTCCTTGAAATAGGGTACGCCGTCGGAGGGGCCCTTGGCGATCAGGATGTCCCCCTCCTCCATCACCACCCCCTTCCCGGGGCCGAAGATGTACTCCTTGTCCCTCTTTATGGCGATGACGAACATCCCGCAGTTGGTGCTGAGGCGCGTCTCGGAGAACGACTTCCCGTTCAGCACCGAGTCCTTCGCGACCTTCGCGAGGCTTATGGTGGTCTCCGACTCCTTTATGGACATGGCTATGACCGGGTGCTTCCCCAGGCCCCTGATGACTACGTCCGCGATGGACTTCGCGGCGACCGCTATGGACATTATGGATGTCTGGAGCCTGATCGCCATGACTATCCTCGCGATCTCCGCAGGATTGCTGGTCCCGACCTCGGCGGCCTGCTCCTGGATCCTCTCGGACAGCCCCTCCATCTTCCCTGCGAGGAAGATCACCTCCTCCGCGATCTCCTCGTTGTCGTATATGAGCGAGGAGTACGCCAGGTCGACCATGAACTCGGAGGTGTTCTTCAGATCCAGGAGCATCTCCTGCAGCCTGTTCATTCCTCCCCCTCCTCGTCGTTTATGCTAGCCGCCTCTTCCTGGGTGGTGTCCTCTTCCTCCTCGTCGGGGGCCTCGGGGAACTCCCAGGGCCTGCTCCCGGCGGCGTACTCCGCCAGCAGGTTGTACCCGTCCTCGGTCCCCCTGACGATTATGTCGTCGCCCGCCCTTATCTTCACGTCGTCCTCCGGGTCGTATATCCACCCGCGGCGGTTCTTCAGCGCGATTATCCTGCATCCGGTGGACGCCTCGACGCCCAGCCTGCCTATCGTGTACCCCGCCATGGAGGACTCGGGCCTAAGCCGGGTCGCCCGGATCTTCTCGCCGGACTCGTGCAGCATCGCGGACACGAAGGGACGCCTCTCCACAGGCAGCTTGAGGAGGTCCACTATCTCCGCCGCCGCATCGGATATCTTGTCTGCGGCAGAGGCCACCTGCAACAGCCCCGAGAGCTGCTTTGCGTCCTCCTTCGTCCTCGACGACATGAGCACCTTGAAACGGATGGCGTACTTCAGGTCGTCCATCTCCCTCTCGAGCTCGTTGACCTTCTCCGCCATGTCCTCGCTGTTGTAGAGCAGGGACGCGTACGCCAGGTCGACTATCACCTCGGAGGTGTCCTTCATCTCCGTCAGGAGCTCGCGGACCGTCATGTCTATGCGGTCCAGATCCATGTACCCCTCAGAATCGCCCGTCGCGACCCCTCCCCCGCCGGACGGCGGCGACTGACGCCCCCCGCCCATCTGAGCTGATTAACAATTTCTGCCACCTTTATCGGAACAAGTCCGAATGCAACATACGTTCTACACGTATTTAAGGCTTAGATACCCTGATTTCGACGCCCGCCGGACGCCCGCCTCTAAAAGCTTATATTATGTCGGAAACCATTGCGGACAAGGTTGACGATGATAAGCAGGGAAGAGGTTCTGTCGAAACTGGAGGGCTACGATATCAAAAGGGCGAAGGTGGGCGTCGTCGCGTCGCATTCCGCGCTCGACGTCTGCGACGGGGCGGTGTCCGAGGGACTCCGGACGGTGGCGGTCTGCCAGAGGGGGAGGGAGAGGACCTTCGCCGATTATTTCAAGGCCCAGCGCGACGCCTCCGGAGAAGCCGTGAGGGGCGTGGTCGACGAGGCGGTCCTCGTGGACCGGTTCAAGGACGTGGTCCTGCCCGAGGTCCAGGGCGCCTTGTTGAAGAACAACGTCCTGTTCGTCCCGAACAGGTCGTTCGTGTCGTACAGCGGCATAGACGCCGTCGAGGACAGCTTCGCGGTGCCGCTGGTGGGCAGCAGGAACCTCCTCAGGTCCGAGGAGAGGGGCGACGAAAGGGACTACTACTGGATACTGGAGAAGGCTGGCCTGCCCTTCCCGAAGAAGGTCGAGAGGCCGGAGGACATCGACTCCCTCACGATAGTCAAGGTCCACCACAAGGTGAAGAAGCTGGAGAGGGGGTTCTTCACAGTGAAGGACCACGGCCAGTTCGTCGAGAAGTCCACAGAGCTGATAAGGCAGGGCGTCATAGAGGCCGATTTCCTCAAGGAGGCGAGGATGGAGCAGTACGTCATCGGGCCCGTGTTCAACCTGGACTTCTTCCGCTCCCCCCTGGAGGAGAAGGGGGAGCAGCTCGAGCTCCTGGGGGTGGACTGGAGGTTCGAGACCTCCTTGGACGGGTACTGCAGGCTCCCTGGCAAGCAGCAGGTGGAGCTCGAGGACGACGGCGTGCTGCCCGAGTACACCGTGTGCGGCCACAATTCCGCGACCCTGAGGGAGTCCCTCCTGGAGAACGCGTTCGAGATGGCCGAGAAGTATATCAAGGCGGCGAAGAGATACTATGACCCGGGGATAATAGGGCCGTTCTGCCTGCAGACCTGCGTGGACAAGGACCTGAACTTCTACATCTACGATGTAGCGCCGCGCATAGGGGGGGGCACCAACGTCCACATGTCGCTGGGGCACCCCTATGGGAACGCCCTCTGGAGGAAGGAGATGAGCACGGGGAGGAGGCTCTCCATGGAGATAAGGAAGGCGATCGAGCAGGAACGCGTCGACGAGATAATTACCTGAGGTGGACAAATGGATTGTAAAAAAACGATGATCGCCCTCGCGGCCGTGATGATGGCCGTCCTGTCGGCGGGTCTGGCTGTGTCCGACGGGTCGGATGCGAGCATAAAATTCGGGGAGCTTAGGGGGGAGGGGTTCACCAACTCCGGCGAAGGCACCCTCTTCGTCCCCCTGGAGAGCAGTGAGCCCTACCCTGTGGTGATGACGGTGGTGGTGACGGATGTGACGGCTGGGGAGAGCAAAGAGGTCGCAAGGGCGGTCGTGACCGTGCCCGCCGAAAGCCCTGATTACGTTGCAGAGCTGAGGTTCAGGCTGGACGGCCTGGGCGACCGTACCCTGAAGGTGACGTGCACGCCCGACTACTACTTCGCCCCTGGCCCCCCTGGCATTGAAACCAACACGACCGAGATCACCGTGAACGTCTCCGAGTCGCTCTGGAGCAAGCCGACGACATACGGCGCCATCGCCGTCATCGCCATCCTGATCGCCATCGCGGCGTTCATGCGCATGCGCAACGCGCCCGCGACCAAGCCCGAGACCACGTTCACCGACCTCGAGAGGCAGAAGAAAGGGTCGGAGCCGGGCGCGGAGGACGCCAGGAAGGCGTCCGCGACGGAGAGGAGAAGGTACGGGGATGCGCCTAAGGCATCGGACAAGCCCCAGGCGCCCCCGCCCGAGAAGAAGGCGGCGACGTTCACCGAGCTGGACAAACAGAAGAAGGCGGAGAAGGCTGCGACCGAGGAGCCGAAGAAAGCTGACCCAGCGCCCAAGAAGACGGAGCCTGCGCCCAAGAAATCAGCGCCGAAGGAAGAGCCGAAGAAGCTCAAGTACGTCAGTTCCAGGAGGAAGTGACCGTTTTCCCATGGGATGCGCCTCCAGCCGGTGGCGCGTCCCCCCTTTTCACAATTTGAGCTTAGGGTCCTTCAGGTCGATGAGGGCCGCCTCCCTCCTGTCCATGAAGAACCCGATCTTCTTATGGAGCATTATCGAGGGCGCGTTCCCTGTCTGGAGCATGCTGTGCGCCGCTTCGGCGCCCATCTCCCTGCCCTTCCTGAGGACCTCCCTCAGCAGCCTGTACCCGATGGCGTTCCTGCGCACGTAGGGGTGGACGCCCAGGTTCTCTATCCACACCAGCTTGTTGACATCGAATATGTGCTCCAGCACCTTGGCGAAGATGAACCCGTATATCTCGCCGTCCTCCTCGGCGACGAAGCTCAGGCCGCCCTCCAGGTACGAGGCGAAGTGGTTCCTGCTGCTCGCCCCGAGGTTGTCCCTCCACTCCTGGGGGAGCTCCTCCCATTTGTTCTCGATGGTCTCCGCGAAGTACTCCCTTATGCACGATATCTCCAGCGCCCGGACCTTCTCCACGTCCTTGAGCCTCATCTGCCGTATCTCCATCACATCTCCTCCGGGCAGTCCATGCCTAGGCAGTCCAGGACGATCCTCAGCACCGTCCTGGTGCACTCTACGAGCGTCAGCCTCGCGTCCCTGTTGGCCCCTGATTCCAGGACCGGCACGGCGGAATAGAACTGGTTGAACGCCGCCGCCACCTCGTGGCCGTAGGCTGGCAGCACATGCACGCGCTTCCCCTCCCCCGCCTCCTTTATGACGCCCCCGAGCTTGGACAGCGCCTTTATCAGGGTCACCTCGTACTCGTCTGTGAACATGCTGGGATCCGTGCAGTGCCCGTACCCCCCGGCCCTCCTGATCATGCTGCAAGCCCTGGTGTGGACGTACTGTATGTACGGCCCGCTGTTGCCGTCGAAGTTCAGCGCCTCCTCCCACTTGAATACGAGCTGCTTCTCCGGCTGCACCCTCACGATGTTGTAGCGTATGGCCCCCACGCCCACTTTCCTCGCGATGCTGAGCATCTCCTCCTCGGGCAGGTCCCGCCTGGACCTTATCTCCTCCATAGCGCGGCCCACCGCCTCGTCGATGAGGTCGTCCAGATAGACGACGACCCCTTTCCGCGTGGACATCTTCCCTTCTGGGAGGGACACGAAAGCGTAGAACATCGCCTCCGGGGTCTTCTCGCTGCCGAGGATCCCCAATGCGGAACACAGCTGCTTGGACCCGAGCTTCTGGTCCTCCCCCAGGACATCGATTGCCCGATCCGCCCTTTTGAACTTGTCGAGGTGGTACGCCAGGTCGCGGGTCGTGTAGAGGGTGGTCCCGTCGGACCTCGTGAACGTGAACCTCGTGTTCTTGCCCTGTATCCCGAAGTCCTTGAGGTCGAGGTACCATGAGCCATCGTCGGTCTGCCCTGCGTACCTGGATTCCTTGAGCCTCTCCACCACCTCCTTGGCCGAGCCGTCGGCGATGAAACCTGATTCCCATGTGTACCTGTCAAGGGCGACATTGATGCCCGACAGCGTCTCCTTTAGGCCGCCAAGCATCGCCTCCGCCGTCTCCCTGACGCGGCCTATCACAGCCTCGTCCCCCGCCTCGAACCTCCTGAGCATCTCGGATATCCCCTCCATGACGTCTGCCCTCTCCTCCATCTGCCTGTTCGCCTCGCGGTAGTACGGGACGAGCCTGTGGTCCACCTTGTCCCTCTCGTCCCCGGCAGGGGCGTCCACCNGGACGTTGCCGACCCCCCATGCGAGGGTCACCACCTGCTTGCCCACGTCGTTCACGTAGTACTCTGTCTGCACGTCGTACCCGCACCTCCTCAGGGACCGCGCCAGCGTGTCCCCGATGATCGGGTTCCTGGCCCTGCCCACATGCATGGGCCCCGTGGGGTTCGTCGAAGTGTGCTCGACGTTGACCCTGACGCCGTTGGGGGGCATAGAGCCATAGGCCTCACCCTCCGAGAGTATCCTTTCCAGGGTCTCCTGGGTCAGCGCCGCGGTATCCATCATGAAGTTCAGGTAACCGTTGAGCGCGCTCACCGACGATATCATCCCGGACGGCGCGATGTGGGATGCCAGCTTTGCCGCTATCTCCGCAGGGGGGGACCTCAGCTCCTTGGCGAGGCTGAAGCACGGCACGGCGAGGTCCGCCATGTCCGATGCCTCCTTCACGAAATTGAGCCCTGGCGCCCCGATCCTCCCAAGGGCAGCGGCCACCGCCGCCTCGACCTCCCCCTCGAACCTCTCCCTGCTCTCCATGCTCATCCCGCCCTGTACCTGAGGATGGCGGCCGTGCCCCCGAACGCCCTCATCAGCATGTCCCCCTCCTCCGAGTCGCCGGATATCAGCTGCACCTTCGTGTTGAACCCGTCCGCTATCTCGAAGAACTCGTCTATCATGTCCTCCTGCCCGAGCGCCTTCGCCGCCGCGCCGCATTCGGGGCAGGCGATCTTCCCGTCAGGGTCGGCGACGGTGACCTTCGAGACGTGCCCCGAGCCGCACTCGACCTCCACCCTGTACTTGTTCAGGGACTCCGACAGGAGCAGCACCTCCGCCGCGCCCGACTCCGCCGCCGCCCTGACATCGTCCTCGCCGTAGGCGGCCAGCCCCCCGTCCGGTTTCCGGATCTCCCTGAAGAGCCTCTGCATGTATTCCTTCTCGACGGTGAGCTGCATGTCCGAGAGGGTGTCCTTCGCCGCGTCCACCAGCTCCCTGAGTCCGGACTCGTCGGTGTAGCCGGTGTCGAAGAGCGGGCTGACGACCTTCTTCCTGAGCTCATGGTGCAGGTACTCCTCCTTGACGAAGAAGTCCTTCGTCGAGCCGGGGCCACCGACCAGTATCCCCTGGAGCTCCGTCCTGTTGAGGAACACCTCCGTCGCGTGGTCTGCCACCTTCCTGTAGAACTCGTGGGCGGCTATCTCGATCAGCCTCTCGAAACGGACCGAGGACTGCCCGCCCTGGTGGTGCTTGCTCGGGACCAGGGAGTCGAAGTGCTTCAGGACGGATATCCTGCTCCCCGACAGGAGGCCGAGGGTCGCCTCCTTCCTGTCGATGGTTATCAGCCCGTATGATTTCTTGTCGAGGAGCATCTCCTCGAGGGGCTCCGTGAAGAACTCCGAGTCGCATCGGTACAGGAACGCGGCCACCCCCTCCGGGGGCTCCAGGGTGTACTGGACCATCTTGGTCTGGTCCCCCGCCCTGGGCACCTCCCCGCAGAATATCACCACGCCGTTCGGGGGCGTCGATTTGTACGTCCTGAGCCTTGACATTATCGAGTCGATCGCGCTCGTGACGTTCTTCATCGTGGACTTCGATTTGATGTTCGACGCCTGGGACTGCTCCTCCCTGAGGTACGCCATCACGTCGGAGATCATCTTGCCGTTGGGCACGTAGACCGATATCAGCTCCGTCCCCCTGCCTCGGTACGACGTTATCTCCTGCATGGCCTTCTTGAAATCGTATCTGGCCCTGTCCAGGGCGTTAGCATCGCTCATTTTCCTTACACCAACAGTATTTATCTCAATTGCGCATTCCTATAAAAGTATTAGGTGGCAAATGAAGGAAAAGGTGGTGGTGTCGATCGGGGGGTCCGTGCTCGTCCCTGGCAGGGACGACACTGCGTACATAAGGGGCCTCGCCGACATGATAGGGGAGGTCTCGGACGAGGTGCAGGCGGTCGTCGTGTGCGGCGGCGGCAAGATCGCCAGGTACTACACCGAAACGGGCGGGGAGCTCGGCGGCTCGACGTTCCAGCTGGACATGCTGGGCATCGGCGCCACGCGGCTGAACGCACAGCTCCTGGCCGTCGCCCTGGGGGGGCTGTCCTCCACGGACGTCCCGCTGACGGCGGAGGAGGCCGCTGAAAGATCCGCGCCGCACAACGTCGTGGTGATGGGCGGCACTGTACCAGGGCACACCACCGATGCGGTGGCGGCCATGGCGGCCAGGGCGCTGGGCGCGGCAAGGGTGGTCAACGCCACCTCCGTGGACGCCGTCTACTCCGACGACCCGAGGAAGGATCCCTCGGCCAAGCGGTTCTCGAGGATGACGATAGACGAGCTGGGCTCCGTGGTCTACAAGGAGCACGGCGCGGGGAGGTCGAGCGTGTTCGACCCCCTCGGCATAAAGATAGCGAAGGAAGAGGGGATAGACATACTGATAGTCGACGGCAGGAACCTCCCCGAGCTCAGGAACGCCATGCTCGGCAAGGGCATCGAAGGGACGTACGTCAGCTCCCGTTGATGGGTTCCAGGTCGGACGAGGATATTATCTCGCACCCCGCTGACTCTATCAGCCCGGACAGCCTCCTCTCCTCCGGCCCCTTGAGGGACTTCCTATGCAGGTACACCAGCCTCGTGCCAGATGCCTCGCAGGCGTCCCTCACCATCCTGGCTATGTCCTCGTCGCCCCTCCCCTCCATGTGGTAGTTCGGGAGCATGTGGCCGAAGTCGACCCCGAACTTCAGCGCGACCTCCGTGAACCTCGGCGCATAGTGGCCCCCGGCGACGCCTACCGCCGTCGGGTAGCCGCCTGGCGCCATGTCCAGGAGCGCGTCCGTGAGTATGTCCGCCGCCCTCTCGTTCCCCCAGTTCCTCTCATCGCTCCCGATCTCGATGAAGAATGTCGGCTTTTCGAGCCAGGGGCCGTGGTGGGTGACCTCGAAGCACACCCTGAACCCGGCCATGTCGTTGTACGCCGATATCCTCCTCAGCGCATCGGTCATGAGGGCTGGGCACGCCCTCACGAGCGCCCTCTCCCTCCCGCCGTACCTGTTCTCGTGGTAGTTGCCGATGGGGTGCACGGTGAGCGACGCCTCCCCGCTCTCCGCCGAGTGCCGGGACATGAACACCACCTCGCCCACCTCTATCGAGGCGGCGGCGGCCCTCTCGTCGAGCCCCTCCATGCGGATGTGGAGGTCCGGGGTGGACATCATTACCATGTCCCCGCAGGCGATGAAGCTGTCGTTGCCGAACGTCCCGACGTCCTCCCACTCCCTTTTCCTGAGCAGCTGCGCCCTCATGTTCACGGACGGCACGTCGGTCTCGCTGCAGACCAGCAGCCTCTTCTTCCCGGTCATTTACAGCCCGCTTATCGCAAACATGATATATATCACTCTCCGGTTCGTATCCCTGTGTCAATCGAGAACGCGACGATAAGGGAGAGGGCGCTGCTGCATCTGAACAGGTTCCCCGGCATGACCCCGAGCGAGCTGTTCAACGTGCCCTTCGACCTTACACAGGACGGCATCGCGACGGTGCTGGGCATATCACGCGCCCACGCCTCGCTCGAGCTCAAGAAGCTCAAGGAAGTGGGGAAGCTGGACGACTGGCAGGCGCACATAAAGGGCTCCGGCACCAAGAGGAGGGTGTACTACCTGCTGCCCGACGGCATAGCCGAGGCCGAGCAGCTGAGGAAGAGGTTCGAGGGCGCGGGCATCGCCGTCGATGCCCTCCTCGACATGAAGAGGTGCGAGCCGGAGGTCATGTGGGACAGCCTCAGCGCGAAGGACAAGGCCACGTTCGGCGCCGCCTGCGTGTTCAGGGTCAAGATAGACAGGAGGACGCTCCCCGAGACCAGCACCGGGGTTATCCCGGCTGACTTCTATGGCATGACATGCATAAGCGATGCCGTCCGGGAGAGGTACCTCTCGCTGGCGACCCCCGAGGAGGCGAGGGCGTGGCACAGCTACGCCGCTGACTGGTGGATGGACCACGAGGGGGGCGGCGCGGACGAGGGCCAGCACCAGGAGAGGCTCTACCACCTGGTCGAGGCGGGGAGGAACACCGAGGCGTGCGGGCTCCTGTACAGGAAGTCCGAGGCGTTCGTCGACAACACCAACGAGGACCTCCTCTCGATACTGAAGAGGATGACGGTGTCGCCTAAGCACGCGGAGGCCATATACAACATAAGGGCGAGGGCCGCGCTCGACTGCAAGGACGCGGAGGACGCGCTCGCCTGCGCGGACGCACTCGCCGACTACCTGACGCCGGACGCCGACCTCATCAGGGCCGAGGCCTGCATGCTCACTGGGGACGCCCAGAAGGGCTTCGACATCGCGGCGGCGATGTTCGAGAAGGGCTCGTCGCCCAAGGCCGCGCTCGTCGCCGCGAGGTGCCTGTTCGCGATGAAGAGGCACGACGAGGCCTCGGGGTTCCTGGACTCCGCCTCGAAGAGGCTCTCCCAGGACGACATCGCCACCGGCATAGACGACATACTCATGCTGAGGGCGGGGGTGGCGTACGCCAGGGGGAGGCCGGAGGAGGCGCTCGGCTACCTGAGCAAGGCGAAGAAGGCCTCCAGGAAGAAGAGGGTGAAGGAGAGGGCGGACGCCCTCTCGAAGAACATAAGGAACGGCAAGGCCGTGAGCTTCGACTGATCAGAGCACGGTGTTCCCTTTGAGGTCGTCTATGTCCGATATGTAAAGGTCTCGGATGTCGCGGATGCCCCACTTGAGCATGGCCAGCCTCTCGAACCCGAAACCCCACGCCAGGACGGGGCAGCCCACTCCGAACGGGGCCGTGACCTCGGGCCTGAAGATCCCCGCGCCGCCGAGCTCCATCCATTTCCCGTTGAAGAACACCTCGACCTCCAGGGACGGCTCCGTGTACGGGAAGTACGCCGGCCTGATCCTCACCTGGCCGAACCCCATCCTGGAGTAGAACTCCCTTATCATGGACACCAGCATGTCGAAGCTGCCGTTCTCGTCGATGACGATGCCCTCGATCTGGGTGAACTCCGGCAGGTGCGTGGAGTCTATCGACTCGTTCCTGAATATCCTGGATATGGAGAACGCCTTCTGGGGCGCGTCGGGATGCTCGGCTATGTACCTTATGCTGCTCACGGTGCTGTGGGTCCTGAGGAGCGCCGCCTCCGCCTTGTCCCTGGACCACGACCCACCCCATCCCGTGGACCCCGTGCCGCCGCCGTTCTCGTGCATGCCCTTGACCTTCTGCACCAGGGCCTCGTCCTCCAGCCCGATCCTGCATGGCTCGTCCAGGTAGAACGTGTCCTGTAGGTCCCTCGCGGGATGGTCCTGGGGGGTGAACAGCGCGTCCATGTTCCAGAACGCGGGCTGGACGTACTCGGACGACATCTCCGTGAACCCCATGTCCGTGAAGAGCCTCCTTATCTCGTCGCCCAGCCTCGTGAGGGGGTGCTTCTTCGCAGGGGCCACGGCGGGGGCGAACGTCCCCACGTCGTACTTCCTGAACCTGACGCCCTCCCAGCCGCCGCTCTGTATGAGGCGGTCGGTCACGTCGGTGACCTCCTCCCTCAGCTCTATGCCCGACGCGAGCGCCTCCCTGCCCCCGTCCGTGACTATGACGGCCCTCTTCGTGACGACCTTCTCCCTGACGAGCCCCTGCCTCCCCTTGAGGTCGGCGACGACGCCTGGGTCTGCCTCTCCCTCCGGGACGGGCGACGACGCCATCCTCTCGAGCAACAGCTCGTAGTCCATCTTCGACCCTGCGGCGGACACGCCTTTGTCGGTGAGCGCCAGGACCTTCGCCCCGTCCTGTTGGACAATGTCCGCGAGCCCTTTCCTCTTCAGCCACCCCACGGCGATCTTGTCCTCGCCTCCGGGCATCCTTTCTGCCAGGGCGCCCATGTCGAGCCTGCCCCCGGACCCGCTTATGATCGACAGGGCGCGCCTCTCCGGCAGCCCCCTCTCGGCCACCCCCTTGTCGGGGAGCTCGAGGAACCTCTGGGTCTCCTCCTCTATCCTCACCAGGCCCTTGGACTCCAGCCACGAGGCCGCGCCCATCACCTCCACCTCGAGGCCGAACCCGCCAGCCCCGACCAGGTCCGCCGGGGATGCCGCCCCCCCGAGGCCGCCGAGCGCGACAAGGAGCCTCCTCTCGTTGTAGCTCAGGCCCTCCACTATGCTTGGGATGTCCATCAGATCACCATTCGAACCCGTCGAACGTCATGCTTCCGACCACTTCCTTTGCCTCCTCCCTCTTGGCCTGATGCCCCTCCAGGAACACGTTGACCTTCTCCGTCAGCGCCTGCTTGCATTCGCCGCAGAGCACCTCCCCCCTCCTGCACCTGTCGGCGAGCTCGTTGACCTTCTCGTCGCTCCCTTCGAAAAGGAAGTAGTTGTACTTGAACACGGCGCAGACCTCCGGGTTGCCGCCCTTCTCCTTCTGCTCCTCCACGGACACGCACCCCCCGGTGAACGCCCTCCCGACCTTCTTCTTCACATCCTTGGGGGAGTCGGTGGTGTATATCGTCCCGTACTCGTCGGATGACGACATCTTGTCCCCCCCTCCGAGGCCAGGGAACATCTTGCAGTACAGCATCGCGGGCTTTGGGTAGCCGAGGCCGGGCGCCGCGTCCCTCGCCACCCTGAAGTGGGGGTCCTGGTCGATCCCGCAGGGTATCAGGCAGGGCACCTGCCTCCCCTCCCTCTCAGTGGGGAGGAACGCCGGCGCCGCCTGGACGGTCGTGAAGAAAATGGATCCGATGTTCGTGGAGTTGTCGAACCCGAACACCGCCTTGGCGGTGGAGAACGTGACCTTCTTGGACACCTTGAGGGCTATGGGGTAAAGCACCCCTATGTTCTCCGTGTCCAGTATTATCCTGGTCCTCTCGGGGTCGAACCCCAGCGCGACGAAGTCCAGCGCGTTCTCGTAGGCTGCGGACCTCGTGTCCTTGAGCGTGAGATCCTTGAAGAGGAACTTCTCGTCGTCGGTCATCTGGAACAGCATGTCCACCTTGAACACGTCCTGCACCCATTTGTTCATGATCCACGGCATGATGTGCCCGAGGTGGGTGTGCCCGGAGGGCCCCCTGCCCGTGTAGAGCACGAACCTGTTCCCCTTGTCGTACTCGTCGAGCAGCCTGCCGATGTCCCTGTGGGTGTAGAATATCCCCCTCCTAAGCATCGGGTGGAGATCGCCGTACCCGCTGATCCTCTTCAGCAGCGGCTCGTCGATGGGCGCGGTGCCGAACCTCTCCATCAAGAGACCGTAGTCAATGTCCCCGCTCACCTCCCAGGGCGTTACCTTGAAATCGTCTGCCATATCAAGCGACCTTATGCTGGAGAATGACAGCCTAATCTTTAAGCTTTCTAACGGGCGCGGCCCCCTATGCCGTCAACTGCCTGTACGGAGGGGGATATCCCAGGCATCCCCCCCACGAAGGAAATCCAGTGACCGCAAACGGAGATGAGGGCTGCCGTCGGAATCCCTTATTTATCCGAACCGCTTTGAGGTGGTCATGTGGAAGATACTCGGTGTCAAAGCGATCTACATTGACATACCGGAAACCGCCAAGGGAAGGCTCGTCGAGCTCGCGGGCGACGGGGAGAGGGGGGTCAGTTTCAAGGGCCTCATGGAGAGGTCGGACGTGATGTTCCTGCTGAACGGCGAGACAGAGGAGAGCTCGTTCTTCATCACCGTCCCGGACGACCTGGGCCCCGACGACATACAGCTTATGGCCGATGTTGTGCTGGACATCGCCAAGACGGTCGAGTTCCCGTTCATCGCAGTGGACGACGTGGAGCAGAGGTACCAGGTCATAATCACCAACAACAAGGAGCCGGAGCTGATAGGGCTTAACAAGACCCCGGGGATGTCGTCCGGGGGGGTGTTCATGCCCATCATAAAGGCCCTGGACTCCAGGGGCAGGATGAACCCAAAGTTCTTCGACTGACCCTGCTCACTTGTCCTCCGGGAGGACGAGCCTCCCGAAGTCACCCTTATCCCTCTTCGGGGTGCCTGGCAGGTCGTCCCGCTGCCTCCCCTCCGTGGGGCCGTCCAGCCCAGCGAACACGGACACGGGCCTGAACAGCCTCCACTTGGAGACGATGTCGTTGATGGTGGCCGCCTCGAACACCCAGTAGTACAGCACCGACACGAGGGTCAGCGTGGCTACGATCATCGCCGCCGACAGCGCGATGTAGAAAGCCACGGTGTATATGTCGGAGGTGTTTATCGCCACCAGGACGAAGAACAGGGCGGCGACGACCGGCACCGCCATCCTCTGGAGGGTGGCCTTTATGCCGTTGTAGACCTTGAACTCCCTGTAGTTGGTCTCCACCCTCACATTGAGGGACCTGAATATCGACCAGGGCATGACCAGCACGGGGATGTAGAGCACGAGGGTGAACATCAGGAGCGGCACGGATGTCTCGGAGCTCAGATCCATGAAGGTCGGGTTCATGGATATGTATATCCAGATGAACATCCCCACCATCAGCCCCAGCGAGATGGTGTTGAGCGCCTCCTTCCAGGGCGCCCTCGCCCTGCTGAGCTCGTAGTCCATGGTTATGTTCCTGGTGTCCAGGTCCTCTGGAACATTGAACAGGAACGCCGTCAGCCTGTCCTTGGCGGTGAGCCTGTCCTTCACGTTCAGGTACTCGATCCTGCGGAGCACCCGGTAGAAGATCGACCTCTGAACGGCATCGACGACGGCCACCACCCCGGCGGCCCCTATCACAAGGAAGAGCAACAGGAATATCAGGGCCTCCGGGATGCCGAAGAACCAGAGCGCGGCCGCGGCGGCCGCGAGGACGAGGAGCACCCAATACTTCGTCCTGATGTAGAATACGACGCCGCAGACGAAGAACGGGACCGCGAGCAGGGGCATGGTGTCGTGCACCGACGGGCCGCCCGTCGCGTCCTGGTAGACGACGTACGCAAGGGCGATTATGAACGATGCCGCCGCCGCGGCCATTATGCATTTGTCGAACAGCCTCACGAGGGATATCCCCTCCGGCAGCTGACCGGCCCAGAACTCGCCGTTCCTGCCCTTCTCGATGCGGAGGTTCACGGCCTCACCATCCACACTTCCATGTTGACCGTCGCCCTGTCACCGGGATGGACGCCCAGTATGACGCCCATCTCCCTGTTGTCGCCGGTGGGGAAGGGGCCGACGGACCCTTCCCTGACGGCCTGCCTGTGGCCGACGGAGGATCCGCCGTGGTCCGCGACCGCGACGTCCACGGGGGAGTCGGCCTTTATGTCCACCCGGACCGACCTTCTCCTCTTGACTTTGAACGCGAACGTCTGGACGTTCCTGTAGAAACCGTCGGCGGAAGGGTCGAACTCCCCCAGCGCCAGCCCGTCTATCGCCAGGACCCGCTCGGCCCCGCTGAACATAGTCATCGGAGTGGGAACGCCTTGGTCGTTAATAGCCGTTTTCATCCCCTGCGGGGGATCCGCCGGGGCCGCCGCCCGGCATCCCCTCGATGTCGGTGGAGAACCTCCACATCCTGGGGTAGTGGCCCCGCTCCATGAGCACCCTGTCCACGTCCACCGCCACACCTTGGTCGGAGGACATTATCTTCGACGTGGACATCGCCATGCTCCCTATCGCTATCAGCTCGCCTCTTGCGGTCATGAGTGCCGCCAGGGCGTTCTTCCTTATGTCGTCGTCCAGCATGTGCACCCCTCTGACGCTTAGGTCCGCCCCGTGGCAGACCGCGTCGACCGCAGTGGGCTTCACTATCACTTTGGGCAACGGCTCGACGAGGGCCTCCATCGGCCTCAGCAGGCTCCTCAGCCACCCCTCCCTGCCCATCTGCTGCCAGAACACGTACGCGTCGGTCAGGTCCTGAAGGGTCGCGGCCGACGCCTCTGTCATGGAGCCGGAGCGCGTGCGCCTGAGCTCCACCATGTTCGCCCCGCAGCCGAGCGCCTCCCCGATGTCGGCGCACAGCGCCCTTATGTACGTTCCAGCGTCGCAGGAGACCCTGAGCAGAGCGTCCCGCCCCCTGACCTCGAGCACCTCCAGCTCGCTGACGGTCCTTATCCGGAGCTGCCTCTTGACTGCCGACCTGACAGGGGGGGTCTGGTATATCTTCCCGGCGAACTTCCCCGCCGTACGGACTAGCTTATCCTTCTCGACGTCCCTGTGGAGCCTCATCAGGCAGACGTACTCCTTGTCCGATGACAGCACGATGTCGGTGAGCCTGACCGCCTTGCCCAGGCAGATTGGGAGCACCCCGCTGACATGGGGGTCGAGGGTCCCCCCGTGGCTTATGTCCTTGACGTGGAGGGCGTCCCTGGCCCAGGCGGTGGCCTGGTGGGAGGTGGGTCCCCGCGGCTTGTCGAGCGCCACGACGCCTGCGTCCAGCAGCTCGCCCACGGAGCGGTCCGAGGGCCTCTTCCCCCATCTGTCGGGCAAGGTGTCGGGGTCCTTCACGAGCACATGCTTTCCTCTATGCCTTTTATTATCCTGTCCGCGACCTGGTCAGCGTCCATGTCGTCGGTGTTCAGCACCAGGTCGTAGACGCTCTTGTCGTCTATGTCTATGCCGTAGTACATCATGTAGCGCTTGGCCTCGGAGGACTGCCTCTCTATGGTGCGGAGGCACACCTCGTCGAAGGACTCCCCCTCCCTTATCCCGACCCTCTTCAGCCTGACCTCGGGGCTCGCGCCCAGGTATATCTTGAATGCGGGGACGCCGTTCATCGCCAGCATGTGGGCGGAGAGCCTGGACTCCAGGATTATGTCCTGCTCCGCCTTGGCGGCCTCGAGGATCATGTCGTCGATCCGCTTGTCGATGGCGGGATCCCTCTCGGCGAGCGCGCTGAACTCGACCAGGCTCATCCCCCTGTCCTTGGCGAGGCCTCGGAAGAACTCCCCGAAGACCACGGCCTTCATGCCGAGCCTCTCGGAGACCTTCCTGCAGGCGGTGGTCTTCCCGGATCCCGGCGGGCCGCTTATGGTGATCCTCATGGGGGATCAGCCCTTGTACGCCATGCCGTCCAGCTCCGCCAGGCGCTTCTTCAGGAGGAAGTACCTGACCACCCTGTTCTCTAGCTGGCCTATGGGGAGGCTGATCATCGTGTATATGATGATCCACACCGGGATGAAGCCGGCGAGCCTGCCCAGGAGGTCAGCGGTCCCCCACGGCACGTTCATCGTGAGCAGATCCACAGGGACGATGCTGATGACGTGGCCGCCGTAGTAGGGGTCGCCGAGGAAGTACCCGATCCAGGCGTAGATCGGCATCATGATCACCATGGTTATGGGCATGATCTTCATCATCTGGGTGCTGGACTCCATGGACTTCGCCATTATCTTCGGCTGCTCCTCTTGGAGCCTCTTCAGCTTGAAGAGGTTGTTCTCGAGCCTCGCCTGCCTCATCTCCTTGTTGAAGTCGCTCTGGATCTTCTGGTTCTTGGCCTGCGCGACGGAATCGGTCATGAACGACCTTATCACGGTGCTGATGGTTATCATTATCAGTCCGGCGACTATGAGGGTGAGCACGGGCATCTGGCCGCCGAAGCCCAGGACGGGCTCCAGCACGATGTTCATCGCGCCCCCGATCTCTGCCCTGAACATCATGACGACGACCATGATGATCAGCATGCCGAACATGCCGATCATCGTGCCCTTCTGCATGGGCATGGGCATGGCCGCCCTGTTCTGCTGCATCGCCTGGGGGCTGCCGGGGTTGGGCACCGTCACTCCTCCCTGCCGAAGAACCCTCTCAGCACCGGGTTCATCTCCATCATCTGCTCGCGCCCGATCGCCTCGTAGAAGTGGATCAGTATGCCCACGGCCAGCAGCAGGCCTGTCCCGCTGGCGTGGCCGGTTGTGCCTATCATGTCCGCCCCTGCGGCGAGGGCGCCTATCATCGCGCCCGACATTATCGTCACCGTCGGTATGTACCTCTCCAGGACCCTCTTCAGCACCCTCGGGTCCCTGCGGAACCCTGGTATCTGCATCCCGCTCTTCTGGATCTGCCTGGCGACCGCGTCCGGCCCGAGGTTGGTGGTCTGCACCCAGAACTTAGCGAACAGGATGGCGCCCATGATCATCACCGTCCCGTAGACCAGGACGTGGCCCACGTTCTGTACTATCGAATGGCCGTTCCCGTAGTTCATCGGGTCCAGGATGGGCATGAGCCAGCTGGTCACGCCCGTGGGGGCCGACAGGTACCACGCTATGCCGCCGGAGGCGGAGGTGCTGCCGGGCTCGAAGTACCCTATCGTGCCGTTGCCCCCTATCAGCGGTATGCTGCTGAGGAAGTCGTTGCTGAACAGCAGCAGCGCCACCATGCTAACGTTGGCGAGCAGCGCCGACATGAGTATCACGGGTATGTTGCTGGCGTACATCAGCTTGATCGGGTACCGGCCCCTCGCGCCCCTCACGTTTCCGTGGGACAGCGGGAGCTCGATGCGCGTGGACTCGATGTACACCACTATCAGGAATATCAGCACCGTCCCCACCAGCGCTATCATCGGGTTGGGCTCCCCTAGGAATATCAGCTCGTAGCCGCCGTTGGCCATCTCGCTGGAGTTGGTGTTGAACAGGACGTAGATCGCCTTGGGTATCGTCCCCGCAGGGGGGTTGGATAGGCTCATCTCCGCCGCCGAGTTGATGGGGTACCAGTTCAGGGCGCCTGTGAACACCGACTGCGCCACGCCCGCCGCTATGAAGAGCGATATGCCGCTCCCTATGCCCCATTTGGATATCGTCTCGTCGAAGAGGAACACCAGGTACGACCCCACGCACAGCTGCAGTATTATCAGCAGCTTCGCGCCCCCGGCGCCCCAGGTGGCCTCGAACCCGGAGGACGGCACCAGGAAGCCGAACACCTGCGGCACCGACTCCACGACTATCATCACTATGACCAGCAGCTTGAGCACCGACTGGTAGCACGCCTTGTCGTTCCTCGATGTCAGGTCGAGCTTTATGATCTTCGCGCCGACGAACAGCTGCATTATGATCGATGCGGTGACTATCGGCCCTATCCCCAGCTGGAGGATGGTCCCCGAGGCCCCCGCCATGATGGTCCTGTACTGCGCGAAGAGGTCCAGCGACCCGGCCTGGTCCAGGCCGTAGATGTACACGTTGGTCATCACGAAATAAAGCACGAGTATGACCACGACCCATGTCATCTTGGTCCTGAAGTGGACATGGCCCTCGGGGCGCTTGACCGCCGGGAGCTTGTCGCTTATCGGCTTTATCTTGTACAACAAGCTAGGCTGTTCTTCCATCCCAATCTTCTCCTTCTGCGTCGTCACTCTGCTATTGCCCCGCCGGAGGCCTCGATCTTCTCGCGTGCCTTGGCCGAGGCTTGGGACACGGTGACCTTGACGGGTATGCCGATGCTACCGTTCCCGAGCAGCTTGTCGATACCTGCATCAGTGAGGTTGATATTATACATATCCCCTTCCTTGACCGCGAAACCCAACGAGACGAACCTCTCGGCCTGCTGCGCGAGCTCGCTCACGTTGATCGTGCTGTTCGCCCGGACGGCGCACTGCGGCCTCTTGAAGCCGCGCCTGCCGAAGTGGTCCCGGTCGTACCTGAGCATGTGCATCTTGCCTGTCTTCGCCA
>JGI24702J35022_10000451_pt1 | contig 24799 bp, 5 predicted proteins | sample TergutTh196P4_FD_35022 | JGI IMG/M metagenome (IMG submission 35022)
AATGCCGATGGTGTGAGTGTCGGCATTTGTAATGCCATTACATCCTTCCGTTCATCGGCATTTGTAATGCCGATGGTGTGAGTGTCGGCATTTGTAATGCCATTACATCCCTCCTATAACATTATATATAAAATAAAAAATTTTTTTTTATAAAATTATTTGATAATACAAAATCTTGTCGTATCTTTGTCGCTGATTTCAAAAACCTTAAAAAATATATTGTAAAATTTTTTACTATTTTTTTAAGGCGAAATTAATTATATAATATTTATTATGGATAAAAAGAGGGAGATTTTATCAATAAAGCATCATGCACTATGCTTATTCGTTTTCGTCATATTGTTGGGCGGATTGATGTATATGTTTACTTCCTGCGAAAGGGAAGAAGATATCTCAGGTGGTGGTAGCCAAACGGAACTTATACTTCCTACAGGACCACCTGTAACGGTAAACTTCACTGTGAGTATAGGCAATGGAGAGGAAGAGAAAGAAGCCTCCCCCAACCCCTCCAAAGGAGGGGAGATGGAGAAAACAACTACTCGTTCGGCGGTTACACCCCCAAGTTCGGCAGTTACACCAAGTTCAGCGGCATTACAAATGCCGCCAAAAGATGAAGATTCTCCTGATTTCGCCAATGCATTGTATTTTTCTCCCCCTGCGGGGGAGATAGAGGGGGATTTAGAGGGGACTTTGTATATTTCTTCAACCATTGAAGAAAACGCTCCCTCCATCACATTACGCGCTATGCCACTTGATCCGGACATTAAAGTACGGGTCTTAGCTTACAGTATCGCTCCTGCTCCAAATGATACGTTATACAGTTATGCCGATTACGAGGTCGATGCCGGTCATAACCTTGTTCCCTACGGAACTGCCCCCCTGACCGTCCTATCAGGAGGCAATGTCTTGTTCGTGGCGTATTCATTCAATGCCGATACCCTGCCTCCCCATGCCGCAACAATTTCGAATATTGGATGTTATGATCTTATTTATGTTGCTGATAACGTATTAGTTAGTTCAAGTAATATGACCGTGCATCTTACCCTTGAACATTTGTTTTCAAAGATCAACTTAGTCGCCGATGCCCAACTTAACTCCGGCAATTCAATTGATACGATTTATGGCGCCCGTTATAACCATACCTTCCCCGATTTATCCGTACATACAGGGGTTTTAACGCCGGCAGGTTCTCCCGGAGCTCCAATTCCGTTTATATCTAACGCCCCGGGTTCTACCGGAAACCCATGGAAAAGTAAAGAACATTATGTATATCTACCCCCGCCCGCACCACCATCTATTGTCGTAACAATAGATAGCGTGAAAATAGATACAGATACCTATAAAAATAGCCCAACTCCTCCCTGGACAATTGACTACGGAACTGCTTTGGAACCGGGCAAAGAATATACATTGAATGTATATTTCTCGTCTTCCTGTATTGATGTAACCGGTATTTCAATATCTTCCTCATCATCCACAGTTGTCGTGGGAAACACAGTTACGCTGACAGCCACCGGCCTTACTCCCACGAATGCTACCGGTGTCAGTTATATCTGGGAAGTCTATACACCTGCAGGATGGATGGCTATCGACACAACTTCCGCAAACACCTGTATGGCAGAGGTTCTCAATGTCGGTTTCAATATGTTTCGCGTAACGGCTACCAACAGCTGCACCGCTACACCACCTGACGCCACAACGACAGTCACCGGTACACCAATCATTCCTGACGTCGGAGGCAGCGCTGCACGCATCACATGGGAAGAACCCAGCGCAAACTATCCTGCCGGTCGCTATATCCTCACATACGACCCGCGCGACGGGGGGCTCTACTTCAAATTCGGCAGCGTGGTGGGCATCTATTCCGACGACAAAAAGAATCTTGAACTTACTCCGCCGATAATTCCCGGAACAGATACTTTCGACCCGGGTGACATACCATGGAATCTTTTAAACGTTAGTCTGTCCGGTTCTGCCGGTTGGACACAAATACCGTACAGTTCATCTTCCGTTAATGCCGCCTATCACACGGCGAATAATGTGAAAGCCGGATTAGGTGACCCATGCCGTTTGGTAGGACTTGATTTGGATTATATTAAAAAGACGCCCGCCGGTTCGCTCACCTTAGCCGATATTGATAACGGTACATGGAGAATGCCGACCGATCAGGAGAATAAGGATTTCAGTGGACAGTCGAATGATACAAATTACAGTTATTCGTTGCACTGGTGGGGTTCAAGTCAGGCGGGTAGTATCAGTTACGGTGTGGCCGGTGGAGAGTTTCCGGAAAGAAACTTGGGCGGAACGCTCAAATTCCTGCCGGCCGGAGGTTTCCGTCTCGATACTGATGGAAGCAAGAATTACACCGCCGGTCTGTACGGTTGGTATTGGGGTTCAACTATATATCAAGGCGGAGGGGCTCTCTTTTCCTTTGCTGACGCGTATGTTCATTCGCTTACCTCTACAAATCGAGCTGCCGGCATTTCTGTCCGTTGTGTAAATGATCCCAATCCGGCGCCTCCTCCGCCATCAACATGGTCAACCAACCCCTATATCGGCACTTTCCACCGCCACAATGAGACCGGCGAACGTGTCATCTACTCAAGTCATACCGGCGCATGGACGGCAGAGGTTGTTGACGGTAACTTCATCATCTTAGATCAAGGCGACGCCAATATCAACAGCCGCCTTACCGATATGTATATCAACAACATCCCCGGTAACCCCGAATCTAATCAGGTTTCGGGTAGCGCAACATCAGTAAACGGTTTCGACAATATCCTCTTCCGCGTCGGCATGAACAGCACGATAGCATCCAACGCCGTGCGCTACGGAAAAATTAAAGTTACCTGGAATAACAGCGGAACGACCGAAACAAGTTATCTCTATGTACGCCAGGGCGAGGAACCGGATAATGTCTCTGATTACAGTTCTCTCTCGGACTTCGCCAACATTAAATGGAGTCCTTACAATGCAGGCAATGTGCGGCAGCAATCTCCGCACCAATATGGTAACGGCGGTTTCGTAGACTATCCGACCAAAGCAGGGTATTTTTACCAGTGGGGTTATTCAAGAATTTTTTCTGAACCTTTATCTTATCCCCCTCAAGGAAACATAACAATTCCGAATAATAATTCATCTAACACTATATATACCCTTGCTACTGTTTGTCCACCCAATTATAAAGTTCCTTCCGGAGAATTTACTGTGACAGGAGAACTGGGTTCACTTGTAGAAGGTACTGGAATTGATGATTACGGCACACGCAGTGTATGGGGGTATTACGCTGACGGCTTCTTTGATCGTCGAAAGATAGAGGATTCAGAGATCGACGGCATTTCGAATTCAGTGGTTTCCAAGGGTAACGATGATGTAGCCTATATAGGTCGTTTAGTTTACCATCCTACCACCAATGCTTCCCTCTTCCTCCCTGCGGCCGGTATGCGCTTTAATTATGGTAATCTCACCAATGCCGGTATGTACGGACGTTACTGGAGCGGAACAAACAACAATTACAACAATGGCGACAATGTGCCCCATCTATGGGTACTCGATAGCCATTTAAGTATTTTAGACCTATACAAGTCTTACGCCTTAAGTGTCCGCTGTGTCTATGAATACTGCGTTCCTGTGAATATCATCAACTTGAGCGCATCTCCGGGGGGAAATCCAACCATAGGTACTCCTGTCACCATTACGGCAACACCCACACCGGCTAATGCGGCCCCGCCCTCTTATTCATGGGAATATAGCTTCAACTCAGGTGTGGATTGGTATCCGGTATTAGGCAGTACAGGTAACATCCTCGTAGTACCGGCAACACTCACACCCACCCAATATCGCGCATTGGCTGTGAATAATTGTTCAAACCGAACCAGTACGCCCGTCACCATAACCGGAAGCGGAGTTCCACCCGATGACCCGGGTCTGTTGCCTGCAGGCGACGTACTTAGCTATGTGGGTGCATTTTGGAAAGCCAACGAGACGGGTGAACGCGTAATCCGTATAGATCTGGGTAGTAACGCAAACAATTATGGTCCGTGGAGTGTCGTTACGGTTCAGTACGACGGACGCTGGGATTATGCGAACGGTGATGGCATTATGTTTGCCCCGGGTGGAAGTGCAGATCCCAATATCTACACCAATAACCCTAATCCCGCAGAGAACTACAATCTCTCGTCCATACCGGGCGGCTCCTACTCTGCTTTTGTGGGCGGTACCGCATCTGCAAGTAACAGATATATCGAGTTCCGTATCTTCCCGCAAAAGAGCTTTACCTCAACAGGTAAGTTCTGGGCAGATCAAACCATTGCAGCCAACGACGCCGACTATGTTAACACATGGCCTGCCCGCTATGCCTTGATATACCTGACGTATGGCAACGGCGGCAAGAGGCAGAATATTTACCTGCGCCAGGGTGAAGGGTCGGATTATGTGATGTATGACCAGGGATTTTCCGTTCCATCAAGCTCCTCTGAACCGGGTTATACGCATCCGAATAATGGTACAAAACGTCCACAGACAGTGAGAATGTCACCCTATAACCTGACCGACCCGACTTTCAACAGCCAAACCGACTATAACAATATAGTTGAACCCGGGGTAAGGAGCGGAATCTTTACCGATTACCCAAGTAAAGGGGGGTATCATTTTGTACACAACAACTCAAGAAAACCAACCAACCCCTTTTCGCTGCATATAGACAACTATCCATTCACAGGTGCTTTTCCCAATAATCCGGTTACATGGGATCCTAAAGTACACGAGACATGTCCTCCGGGATATAAACGCCCGACAGACGGACCTGACTCTCAAGGTCCAGGTGCCTCCAATGTTGAATATTCGGAAATACGCCAATCATTATTCTTAGTTCTTCAATCCGGTGGTCCGCAGGCGCCCACCAATTCTACCTGGGGCTATTATGCAGACGGTTATTTTGATCGCAGGCCGTTAGAAATAATTACACAAATGGAATTATACAATATCGGTATGGGTAGTTTTGTTACTACGGCATCGTTCGGCACAAAAGATGTGGCTGATGCCGGCGTTATGTTCTACTCTGCAAAGACACTCGCCCATATCTTCCTGCCATCAGCAGGGGAGCGTTATGCCGCCAGCAGCAGCACCGCATCAGGAAATGGCAACCTTCAAAGGTTTGGTTATTGGGGATATTATGCAACCAAAACAAGATTCAACATGGGAATATCACCATACGGGGTCGGAGCTATGGCCTTGCGGCTTGGAACTGTAGGTTCTTCAAGTGCAACTGCTGCGCCATATATGGATGGCATCACCTACGGCGCCATTGGCGTATCTATCCGTTGCATACGTGATTATGGGAATGATTAGGAATTGAATTGAAAATTGCTCCCCCTTCCGTTCATCGGCATTTGTAATGCCGTTACATCTTCCGTTCATCGGCATTTGTAATGCCGATGGTGGAGTGTCGGCATTTGTAATGCCATTGCATCCTTCCGTTCATCGGCATTTGTAATGCCGATGGTGTGAGTGTCGGCATTTGTAATGCCGTTGCATCCTTTTCGTTCATCGGCATTTGTAATGCCGATGGTGTGAGTGTCGGCATTTGTAATGCCATTGCATCCTTCCGTTCATCGGCATTTGTAATGCCATTGCATCCCTTTTACAACATTATATATAAAATAAAAAATTTTTTTTTATAAAATTATTTGATAATACAAAATCTTGTCGTATCTTTGTCGCTGATTTTAATAATCTTAGTAAAGATATTGTAAAATATTTTACTATTTTTTCTTTTATAAATTGATAATATTTTAGTCGTAATGGATAAAAAGAGGGAGATTTTATCGATAAAGCATATTGCCTTATGCTTATTCTTTACCGTCATATGTTGGGGCGGGTTGATGTATATGTTCACTTCCTGTGAGCGCGAAGATATCTCAGGTGGCAATGAAAGTCAAACAGGACTTAAACTTCCCACAGGACCACCTGTAATCGTAAATTTCACCGTGGAGGAAAAAGAGAAGGAAGCCTCCCCAAGTCCCTCAGAAGGAGGGGAGATGGAGAAAACAGCGACTCGTTCGGCGGTTACACCAAGTTCGGCGGCATTTGTAATGCCACCAAAAGATGAAGATTCTTCTGATTTTGCAAAAGCATTGTATTTTTCTCCCGCTTCGGGGGTGTTAAACGGTACTTTAGAAGGTTCCCAGGGTGATGATTTTCACATTTCGGCCAATATGCAGGAAAATGCACCATCCGTTACATTACGCGCTATACCGCTTGATCCGGACATTAAAGTGCGTGTCTTAGCTTACAGTATCGAGACTTCGTACGATACACTCTACTGTTATGCCGATTACGAGGTCGATGCCGGTCATAACCTTATTCCTTACGGAACAGCTCCCATGACCGTCCCATCAGGCGGTGATGTTCGGTTCGTGGCGTATTCATTCAATGCCGATACCCTGCCTCCCCATGCCGCAACGATTTCGAATATCGGCTCGTACGATCTAATCTATGTTGCGGATACGGTATATGTAGTGTCAAGCAATATGACCGTGCATCTTGTCCTTGAACATTTGTTTTCAAAAATCAACTTAGTTGTCGATGCCCAACTTAACCCCGGCAATCTGATTGATGATATTTGGAATGCCCGTTACAACCATACTTTCCCCACTTTATCTGTCCACACCGGTGATTTAACACCGTCGGGCGTTTCGGGTCAGACGATTCCGTTCGAATGGACATCTACATCGCAGGGAAACCCCTGGAACAGCAAAGATCATTTTGCATATCTACCACCGCCCGCACCCCCGTCTATTGTTGTAACAATAGATAGTGTGGAGATAGACGCAACAAAATATAAGAGAAACCCACCTCCCTGGACAATTGACTACAACACACCATTGGAACCGGGTAAGGCATATACATTAAATGTGTTTTTCACTAAGTGTGTACCGGGTGAGCTTGAGATTGACCGAACTGTATTGATATTCCCTTATAACGGAGGCAACGAGTCGGTGACCGTAACTACCGATCAACCGGGCTGGACGATTGAAAGCGTTACGAATGATAATAATGGCGGCACCACCGGTCCAAGCAACTGGCTCACAACAAGTAATGTATCACCTTCAAGCGGTAACTCGGGAGGCACAATTACGGTGAGCTTTGCAAACACGTACACCCTCTCTCCCAATGTCGATCCCTATCCGCGTATCGCCGTGATTACCGTTAAGGCCGGAACATCATGCCCGACGACCAAAGAGATTGTGGTCGTACAGCTACCACAGGATCTCCTCTACGGAAGAGGAGTGACCGGCTACGTAGGAGCCTACTGGCGTTGGAACCAGACAGGAGAACGTGTAATGTACTTTAGAGATATAGCAACCAACGGCGTATCCACACCATGGGCGGCTTCTGTTACGTGGTACGATTCCAATTGGAATCCAGCGGGTGGAAACGGTATTGTGTTTGCCTCAGGCAATAGTAATGACCCCGCCATCCATACCATCAACCCGGGTAATGCCGAAAATTATCAGATCACAAACGGTTCAATGTCAGTAAACGGGGTTACCACAAACGGTCAGATTATATTCCGCATGGGGTTACAGCAGACTTTCACGGGCTATAATGAAACCACCAACCCTGCTCGTTACGCAAAGGTGGCACTCGTTTATGGAACAGCACCCTACGAAAAGATACAGGTACTCTTTATCCGTCAGGGTGAAGGCGCCGATTACATGTCTCAAGACCCGTACTACACAAATCTTCCCAAGTGGAGCCCCTATAATATCGGTAATTATGTTGGACCGAACAGTGCGTCCAACCTCGTTGACTTCCCCACTAAGGCAGGTTTTTTCTACCAGTGGGGCTACAGCACTACGGTCTCAACGCCGGTAGCGTATTCACCGGTTGACCCTGTAAGTCCAACTTGGGTTGCGGGCACCACCACTCCGGCTACACTCTATGCCCTCGGCACCGTTTGCCCTGCAGGTTATACGGTTCCCACAGGTTTTCCTTCCTCTCAAGGAGGCGGTGATGCAGCCGCTCGTATTCCGACATCACAATTTGCCACCTTAGTGGCTCGTGAGCCTGTCGGTGGACTGTACAACGGTCCCTGGTCAAATGATGTAAAAGCAATCTGGGGTAACTATGCAGATGGCTATTTCGACCGCAAGCAAACTCAATTTACCGAATATTATGATTGGAATGTGATTAGCCCTTCGAATTACGCCAATCTACGCACCTATAAAACTGTCCCGACAACAGACCAGATTGCCTATTCCGGACTGCTCTTTTATAACACCAATACCAACGCTTCGATCTTCTTCCCGTCCGGAGGCTCCCGTAAACAGGACAACTTGAGCAACGGAGTGTTAACCTTAGAGGGCATACAGGGGATATTTTGGGGAAAAGACCAGTCGGGTCCAAGTTCCTTATATCCATATGGATATGGAGGATCTGGTTTAATTATAAATCCCGGTAATAGAAGAACCTCTATCCTTTCGGGCGAGAATTATTTTGCCGGAAATGGTTCGACAAATGCCCTTTTTATGGGCAGCGACAATCCATTCAAGAATAATGGCTACTTGGTGCGGTGCGTCTATGATCCTACTGGCCCTTGCGCTGCAGTTACAAGTGTTAACATCAGTTCATCGTTAGGCTTGACGGTCAACTCCGGTGCGTCTACCACCTTGACGGCATCGATCACGCCAAGCGGCATCACTGATGCGAGTTATCTATGGGAAAGCTATAATGCCGCCATAGATCAGTGGGTCACCATCGGTACAGACGATCCAGTCGTTATCACACCCATTATGACTATTGGCGAAAACAAGTTCCGCGTGACCATTACCAACGCCTGTAGCCCGCAAACTTCCAATATCACCATCACCCGTACCAATCCACCCGCCCCGGTAGGCGGAAGCGCAGCCCGCATCACATGGGAACCGATAAGTCCCACCTACCCCTCCGGACGCTACACCGTCACCTTCGATCCACGCGATGCAGGTCTCTTCTTCCAGTTCGGCAGTGTGATAGGCCTCTTTTCGGGCGATGGCGGTGTGAATCAGGTATTGATTCCCTCTTTGCAGGAAAGCGCCCTCTCTTTCTCCTTTGAAGATGTGGCATGGGCGCCTGATGAAAATTTAATGATAACGACATCCCTTACGATGAACCAGATACCCCATGCCCAAAGTTCGGACGGAACCATTATTGACGCCTCATTCCATACTGCCGCCAATGTGAAGGCCGGCATGGGCGACCCATGCCGTTTGATCGGGTTGGATTTGGATTATATCCAAAAAACCATGACAGCAGGAGAAACCGACCGCAGCAAGTATGACAATGGAACCTGGAGAATGCCAACCTATGAGGACAATTGGAATTTCACCGAAATACCTTCTGCCCAAACAGGATACCTTTACTGGTGGGATCCGGGTGAAAATCCTATGTTCGAAGGCGTTCCGGGTGGCGAGTTTCCCGAAAGAAATTTGGGTGGTGTCTTCAAGTTCCTGCCGGCTGCCGGCTACCGTGCCGACGACTCAGAGGCGGGAGCCATTAAAGACCAGATGAGTGTAGGAAGATACTGGTCGAGCGAAGGCGATATATTTGAAACCGGATTCGACCTGATGTTTGAATATGGCTGGGTTAATCCGGGCGAATCGTTTAGCCGCCAATTCGCCCTGCCCATCAGGTGTGTCTACGACCCCACTACGCTCACCGTCAGTTCAACAACCTGGAGTCCCGATGCCAACCCACAAACGTCCTCATCGTTCACCGTTACCACCAACCAGGCAATATGGAACGCAGCAAGCGACGCATCATCATGGTGTACCGTAAGCCCAACGACAGGCTCAACCGGCGGTAACTTTACCATCACCGTCGCCGCCAATAGCGGCGCTGCACGCACTGCCCATATCACCGTAACAGCAGGCAGCGCCTTGCCGGTTACCGTTACCGTAACACAGGCTGCTTGTGTTCCGTTGACAAACATCTCCACCAGCGTATCTCCTTCGGGAACACAACCCGTCGGCACCACCGTAACCATTACGGCCTCCATTACGCCATCTACCGCCACCAATGTCGTCTATACATGGGAATTAAACTCCGGCACAGGATGGAATCCGGTGATGGGAGCAACAGGTAATGTATTGGTGGTTACAGCCATACCCATATCCACCCAATACAGGGTTACTGCTGCCAACGGATGCTCCACCCAAGGCCCCACCACCCCCATCACCGTCACCGGCAGCGGCTATCCCACAGACGACAAGGGTGATTTACCCGGAGGAAACCTCCTCAGTTACGTCGGCGCCTTCTGGCGGGCTACCGAAACAGGCGAACGTGTGATTAGAATCAATATGGGCGACAATCCTGCGCTACACATGGGCAACTGGGGCCCTTGGAGCGCTCAATTGAGCGAGTGGGACGGTCGTTGGGACCCTGACAACGGAGACGGCATTATGTTTGCAGCAGGCGGCAGCCCAGACCCCAACATCTACCAGGCATCTCCCGGCAACGCAGAGAGTTACACCCTATCTTCCCTCCCTGCCGGCTCTTACTCAACTATGGTCACCGGTTCAGTAGACCCCCAATATACCGGCAACTCCTATATTGAGTTCCGTATCTTCCCGCAAAAGAGTTTTTCCTCTACGGGCAAGTTCAGGGCCGACCAGGCAAATCCGGCTAACGACGCCAACTATACCACCACCTGGCCCGCACGTTACGCCGTTGTTTACCTTACCTACGGTCAAACGTCGGGCGGTGCCGCAAGAACGCAGAAGATATTCTTGCGGCAAGGCGAAGGGTCTGACTATGTGATGTATGACCAAGGATTCACCATCACTGTACCCGTGGGCTATACAGATACCAATCCGGGCTATACGCATTCTGATGGAACAAAACGTCCTCTTGTGAATAGATTTTCTCCTTATAACCTCACCGACCCGCTTGGCAATACCCAGACCGACTATAACAACATGGTTGATGCTTCCACCGGGTTGCTTCCGGTAAGAGGCGGGGCGCTTATTGATTTCCCGACCAAGGCAGGGTATTTATTTATGTTTAATTACTCTACAAGAGCCTTTAATCCATTTACGCCGATAATAAACAACTACTTCTACTCAAACAGCGGTAGCAATATCATATATCCCTTATGGAACGCTGCTACAAACGAGACATGCCCAACTGGTTACAGACGTCCGACAGACTTCGACACAGGAACTGCGAATGGTAGTAGTATTCTCCAGTCTGAAATACGCCAGTCGCTGTTCCTTAGACCCCCTGCAGGCATGAGTAATCAGCCTACAGCGGAAAATTCCATCACCTGGGGCTACTATGCAGACGGATACTTCGACCGCAGGGAGATAGTGACGCCAAGCAATAGTCCTGCCGTAACAACACCCTCTGTGGTAGCAGACAATAGTATTGGCATCGCATATGCCGGTATGCTGATATACTCTTCAAGAACACTCGCACACCTCTTCTTCCCTACCGGAGGGATTCGCCAGTCACAGGTGAGCACCTCAGACCCAGCATCTAACGGTCTGCTTTATAGGCAGGTAACATATGGCTACTACCAAACTTCAACACCAGTCGCAGGCGCAGGTAACTCCCAGGAAAGGCATTTGTTTTTGGATACACGGGTGGGTTATTCCGGCGACCCTCAGGGAGGGATACTCGGTGGCGCCCGTCTACAAAGCAACTTTGTCCGTTGCGTACGCGAGTAGGGGCGCAACTGCGTGTGCGCCCCTGAACCGCGTGGGTAGCCCCGTTCGTCGGCATTTGTAATGCCGTCGCTACCATACCGCTCTGCTCCCCCCGTTCGTCGGCATTTGTAATGCCAACGCGATAGAATATAAGGATTTATAATCCGCATTAAACATTCCATGTTTTTCGCATTGCAAATGCGAATACGTAAGAGAAGGCTTAATTGCAAATTAAGCCAACGCGGCATCCCTGCTCCCGCTCGTTAGGAAACGAGCGGGAGCAGGGATGCCTTAACATTACAAATTCTGCCATCACGCGGAACAAGTAAAGAAGAATATAAAATAATCGAACAATATTTTTTTAAAAATAATTAGATAAAAAATTATAAAATTATTTGGATATTCAAAAATCTTTTTGTATCTTTGTCGCTGATATTCTAATCATTAGAAAAGATATTATAAAACTATTTGCTTTTTTATGTATAGAAATTGATAAATATATAAACATTATGGATAAGAAGAGGGAGATTTTATCGATAAAGCATGTCATATGCTTGTTATTTACCGTCATATTGTTAGGCGGATTGATGTGTATGTTCACTTCCTGCGAACGCGAAGATATTTCAGGAAGCGATGAAAGTCAAACGGGACTTAAACCTCCCACAGGCCCGCCTGTAATTGTAAACTTTACAGTGGAGGAAAGACAGCCTCTAACTCCTTCGAATGGGGAGGAAGAAAAGGAAGCCCCATCCAACCTCTCCGATGGAGGGAAGATGGAGAAAACAGCTACTCGTTCGGCACCATTACAAATGCAGCCGAACAATTTAGCCTCGCCTGATTTTGCAAATGCATTATATTTTTCTCCTCCTTCGGGGGAGTTAGAGGGGACATTAGATGGTGCCTCCTTGTATCTTTCTTCAAGCATTGAAGAAAACGCTCCTTCCGTCACATTACGCGCTATGCCGCTTGATCCGTATATTAAAGTGCGTGTCGTAGCCTACAATACAGCTCTTGTTCCAAACGACACACTCATAGGTTATGCCGATTATGAGGTCGATGCCGGTAATAACCTTGTACCCTATGGTACCGCCCCGTTGACCGTACCCTCTCTCGGTAATATACATTTTATTGCCTATTCATTCAATGCCGATACCCTGCCTCCCTATTCCGCGACGATTTCGAATATCGGATGTTACGATTTGATCTATGTTGCGGATACTGTTTATGTAGGATCAAGCAATATGACTGTGAATCTTACCCTTGAGCATTTGTTTTCAAAAATCCAATTAGTCGTCGATGCCCAACTTAACTCCGGCAATTCAATTGATACCATTTATGGCGCCCGATATAACCATACCTATCCCGATTTATTCGTCCGTACAGGAAATTTAACACCGGCAGTCACCATGGGTCAAATTCCGTTTATATCTAACGCTCCGGGTTCAACTGGAAACCCCTGGAACAGCAAAGAACAATATGTATATCTACCCCCGCCAGCACCCCCATCTATTGTCGTAACAATAGATAGTGTAACAATAGATACAGATACCTACAAAAAAAGCCCAACCCCTCCCTGGACAATTGACTATGGAACTGCTTTGGAACCGGGCAAAAAATATACATTAAATGTGTATTTTTCACCTTCATGTGTGCCGGTTACCGACGTATTGCTTGGCGCCTCACCCACTTCCGCCGATGTGGGCACAACCACTACGCTGACGGCAACGGTTACCCCCTACGGCGCCGCCAATGTTTCCTACACGTGGGAGGTCTTCACGCCAGCCGGATGGATGCCGTTGGCCACTACTTCTACAAACACATATACGGCTACAATTATTAACGTCGGTGAAAATGTATTCCGTGTGACTGCCTCCAACAGTTGCAACACTACTCCTCCGCCGTTACCATCAGCCACGACAATCGTACAAGGCAATGCTGTTAATCCTCCCAGCGGCAGCGCAGCACGTATCACCTGGGAACCGGCCAGCGCCACCTACCCTGCCGGACGGTATATCATCACCTACGACCCGCGCGACGCCGGCCTCTACTTTAAGTTTGGCAGCGTGGTGGCCATCTATTCAGACGGCGGCGGCAAAAATAAAGACCTTACGCCTCCGGCAGCATCAGGAACGGTTCCCTTTAACGCCGCCAACGACCTGCCTTGGAACTTTGTCAACGCCACAAATTGGGCAACTGTACCATATGCTAATCCGACAGTAGATATTACCGCCAATTACCATTTAGCCAATGTAGCTTCCGGACGTGGCGATCCCTGCCGCTTGGTGGGGCTTGATTTGGCCACTATCCAAAGCAACCTCAGCTCACTCACCTACTCCATGGTCGATAACGGCATTTGGCGATTGCCTACCTATGCGGAGAATGGGCTGTTTACCGGTACAGGATGGGCGGCGCCATATACGTTGCACTGGTGGAGCGAGAACCAGCCGGGCAATATCAGTTACGGTGTGGCCGGCGGTGAGTTCCCTGAGCGCAATTTGGGCGGTATGCTTAAATTCCTGCCGGCAGCAGGTGTCCGCAACGGCGGACCTACCGACGAAGGCGAGGCCGGCTACTATGGCACGCAAGGAAGTTACTGGTCAAGCGTACCGGAACCGGGATTTACTACGACTGGTTATGCCATGCATTTCCAACCCATAGGCGTGTTCTGGTCGGGAGCCAGCCAGCAATTTGCCTATCCCATCCGTTGTGTCTACGACCTTGTAGGTCCCTGTACAGCAGTGACAGGCATCTCCCCTATCAACTCATCGGAGGGCACGACGGTAGGTTCAACTGTAACTCATACCACCCTGACGGTAACGGTTACGCCCACCGTCGCTACCAACGTAACTTATACATGGGAGGCCTATAATGCGGCATTGGACACGTGGAATGTCATCGGAACAAACTCCTCATCCGTCAGCGCCGCCATTATGACCATTGGCGAGAACAAGTTCCGCGTTACCGTTACCAACGCCTGTACCGTTACGCCCCAAACAGCCAACATTACTATCACCCGCACATCGCCACCTACTCCAATAGAGGGCAGTGCCGCACGAATTACGTGGGAGCCGCCCAGCTCCACCTATCCGGCAGGTCGCTATGCCATCACCTACGACCCGCGAGACGCAGGCTTGTACTTCAGGTTCGGTAGTGTGGTGGGCGTCTATTCGGGTAAAGCTGAGAACCAATACCTTGTTCCGCCGATAGTTCCAAATATTGACCCGTTTGATTATCAAGATGTGGCATGGACACCCGAACCATCCGGGACAACATACAGTAGTTTCAATTTAGTTCCATACGCCCCTTACACAGGGCAGATTGATGCCACCTTCCACGTCGCCGCCAATCTGAAAGCCGGCTTGGGCGATCCGTGCCGTTTGGTAGGCTTGGATTTAAATTGGATTAAAAACAGCCTGAGTTCCTCCGAGACAGACAGAAACAAGTTTGACAACGGTACGTGGCGCTTGCCTACCCAATATGACAATGAAATGTTTATAGGCGCAACAAGCATCGGTGACCCAAGTCAGTACTGGTGGAATATGCTCGAATCGGGAAACATCAGCTTTGGTATGTCCGGTGGTGAGTTTCCCAAAAATTCGGGCGGCGTCTTCAAGTTCCTGCCCGCTTCGGGCTACCGTGCTATCGCGGACGGCACTGTGCAAGACCAGACGACAGGAGGATACTACTGGTCAAACGAAGGTGGAATCGGTCAGGCAGACATAATATCAATAGATGCCCACGAAGCCACGCCCACTGCCAACATAGCCGTTGACCACGCATTGCCTGTGCGGTGCGTATACGACCCTAATACGCTCATCGTCAGCCCAACAACAACCTGGAGTCCCAATGCTATCCCCCAAACGTCCACACAGTTCACCGTTACAACCAACCAGCCGACATGGAATGCTGTAAGCGACGCATCGTCATGGTGCACCGTAAGCACATCGTCCGGCTCTTCCGGCGGTAACTTTACCATCACCGTCACCGCCAATGATGGGGCTGAGCGCACTGCCCATATCACTTTAACGGCAGGTTACGCCGTGCCGGTCACCGTTACCGTAACGCAGGGGCCATGTATTCCGCTGACGAGCATATCTTCATTGAGTGTATCCCCTTCGGGAACTCAGCCCGTTGGGACTTCTATCTCAATTACCGTCACCCCCACGCCATCCAACGCGACCAACCTTGTCTATGCGTGGGAATTCGACTTTGGTTCAGGTTGGTATCCCGTGCTGGGTGGTACGGGTAATCAGTTGGCAGTACCGGCTACGCCCACACCCACCCAATACAGGGTTACGGTTTCCAACGGATGCTCAAGCCCAATCACCACCGCCCCTGTCACCATCACAGGAAGCGGCGCGCCACCCGATGACAAGGGTATGTTGCCTGATGGAGACATTCTGAGTTACGTGGGCGCATTCTGGAGAGCTACAGAATCAGGCGAGCGCGTAATCCGCATAGACTTAGGCAGTAGCGCGAACAACTATGGTTCTTGGACTGTCTTTGCGGTTGAGTACGACGGTCGATGGGACCCGACAAGCGGAGACGGCATTATGTTTGCTCCGGGCACCAGCGCAGACCCCTATATCTTCACCACCTCTGTCGGTGATGCAGAGGATTACAAATTATCGTCCTTGCCCGGCGGTTCCTACTCTCCTTATGTGGGCGGCACCACATCTGCCGACAACAGAATTATTGAGTTCCGTATCTTCCCGCAAAAGAGTTTTCAGTCAACAGGTAAGTACCAAGCCGACCACGCCACCAATCCCGCCCTTGATGCCAACTATACCACCACCTGGCCCGCACGATATGCTGTTGTCTACTTGACGTACGGTGTCCGCCCGGGCGTCAACGGTAAGAGGCAGAATATATACCTGCGCCAAGGAGAAGGGTCCGATTATGTGATGTATGACCAAGGCTCCGCTTCACCTTGGGTCCATCCCGATGGAACAATACGTCCCTACGCCAGAAGATTTTCGCCCTATAACCTGACTGACCCATACTTCAACGCCCAACCCAATTATGACAACATGACCAGTGTTTACGATGGGTTGGTTCAAGTAAAAGGCGGAATATTTGTAGATTATCCGACCAAGGGAGGGTACTACTTTATGCATAATCTATCCAGAAGGGCATTTAATCCCTGGGTGACGCAAATAACCAACTGGCCCACCTCCAATCCTACAGTCACTGCATGGAACCCATCAGCGGACGAGACCTGCCCTGCCGGTTATAAACGACCATCAAACGGAGCTATCGTCGCTGCTAATACTTTTGATTATAGTCAAAACGAAATGACCCAATCGCTACTCCTTGATATAATAATACAAAACACGAATCAAATCACTCCTTCCAATACCACCTGGGGATATTATGCAGACGGATGGTTTGATCGCAGGGAGATTGTACAATCGGGGATGCCAATTAGCAGACCTTATCCCACTGTTGTTTGGTTGGGCAACAAAGATGTGGCACATGCCGGCCTTATGTTCTTCTCCGCAAAGACAAAAGCCCATCTCTTCCTGCCCATGGCGGGAGATCGTTCAAATTATGATCCTTCAAGTGTATTAGGCGGCTTACTTGAAAGGTTTGGATATTGGGGTTACTATGCATCCACAACGAATTTCACCAGTGGTACGGGTGGCAATAGTCTCTCGAGAAATTTTCGGCTTGGAAGCTCAACTAGTCTCTCGGGAGTTTATATTGGAGGTAGTATGAGCAGTTTAGCCATGTCTATCCGTTGCATACGCGAGTAGGGGCGCACCTGCGTGTGCGCCCCACTTTCGTGGACATCCGTTCATCGGCATTTGAAATGCCGATGGTGTGAGTGTAGGCAATTGTAATGCCATTGCATCCCTGCTCCCGCTCGTAAGGAAACGAGCGGGAGCAGGGGTTCTCTGTTGGATTAATTTGCAATTAAGCCATCCCCGAGTATTCGCATTTGCAATGCGAAAAATATTTTTTTATAAAATTATTTGCTATTACTAAAATATTGTCGTATCTTTGCGGTTGATAATGAGTAGTTTAAAAATAATATTATAAAATTATTTATATTATTATGCAGAGGAATTGATAACAATTTAGTCAAAATGGATAAAAAGAGGGAGATTTTATCAAACAAGCATAATGCCTTATGCTTGTTCGTTACTGTTATATTATTAGGTGGATTGATGTCTATGTTTACTTCCTGCGAAAGGGAAGAAGATATTTCCGGTAGTGGAAGCCAAACAGAACTTATACTTCCCACAGGACCGCCTGTTACCGTAAACTTCACTGTGAGTATAGGCGGAGAGGAAGAGAAAGAAGCCTCCCCCAGCCCCTCCGAAGGAGGGGAGATGGAGAAAACAACTACTCGTTCGGCAGTTACACCAAGTTCGGCGGCATTTGTAATGCCGCCAAAAGATGAAGATTCTCCTGATTTCGCCAATGCATTGTATTTTTCTCCCCTTTCGGGGGAGATAGAGGGGGTGTTTTCTCCCCTTTCGGGGGAGATAGAGGGGGCTTTAGAGGGGGCTTTGTATATTTCTTCAACCATTGAAGAAAACGCTCCCTCCATCACAATACGCGCTATGCCACTTGATCCGGATATTAAAGTACGGGTCTTAGCTTACAGTATGGCTTCTGCTCCAAACGATACGCTATACGGTTATGCCGATTACGAGGTCGATGCCGGTCATAACCTTGTTCCCTACGGAACTGCTCCCCTTACCGTCCCATCAGGAGGCAATGTCTTGTTCGTGGCGTATTCATTCAATGCCGATACCCTGCCTCCCCATGCTGCGACGATTTCGAATATCGGATGTTATGATCTTATTTATGTTGCTGATAATGTATTAGTTAGTTCAAGTAATATGACCATACATCTTACCCTTGAACATTTGTTTTCAAAGATCAACTTAGTCGCCGATGCCCAACTTAACTTCGGCAATTCAATTGATACGATTTATGGCGCCCGTTATAACCATACCTTCCCCGATCTATCCGTCCATACAGGGATTTTAACACCGGCGGGTTCCGTGGGTCAAATTCCTTTTATATCGAACGCTCCGGGTTCTACCGGAAACCCTTGGAAAAGCAAAGAACAATATGTATATCTACCCCCGCCCTCACCCCCATCTATTGTCGTAACGATAGATAGCGTGAAAATAGATACAGATACCTATAAAAATAGCCCAACCCCCCCCTGGACAATTGACTATGGAGTTCCATTAGATCCGGGCAAAGAATATACATTGAATGTATATTTCTCCAAAGGATTGCCTGACTTCCGCCTCTATTATTCCGAAGGCAACGCAACATACGGCAGTTCAACGCCTTATGTGCCGGCAAATGCAATCGCCGGTCCTGCAAGCACAAGTACAAACGTTACGATCCACCTTACCAGCCCCATAGGCGACCCGACAGTCCGTTTCTTCAGTACATACAATGCGACAACCACAGCTGCGTTCAATCAGGTTTGGGCAATTTCGCAGGCACAAACAAGTGCCGGCGCTACAGCGATATTGACAAACAATTCAGCATCCCCCGGATCTCCCTACCCTGTGTACGGAGGCACAAGCATAGGAGGTATCCGCCTTGAGATTCCGGCAGGATATGAAGGGGTGATTACACTGTCCTGTGGAGGCGTTTACACCATTACAGTCAATGTAGCCACCCGCGGTATCACCACTGCCGCTAAGGTGGGAGAAACATTCACAGCCGGCGGTGTGGAATGGCGCCTGTTGGCCAAGAACAGCGATGGCAGCAACGCATTAGTTATAGCCGAGACGAATCAGTTTAATTGCCGTATCCACGATGTTAATACAAACTGGGATACAGATATCAGATGGGATGGAAGCCGGTTACGCAACATATTGAATGGCATTTCCATTACTTCGCCAAATGCAGATGAGACGATGGGAATCAACTGGTATAATGCCCGCATGAGTGATGCCGCCTTTGCAGCCGCCATCAATCCTGCAGCGATTAAAACAAAGATTGGTCGTGACGGTCCGACTTACAACACTTCGTTAACTGCAGAAAAATTCTTCCTGCTTAGTGAAGATGAAATATTTAACACAGGCAGTGGCAGTAATATTGCCAATAACCTGTTTGCCGGAGAGTCGTTGATGGCGGACGCACATACAAGAAAAGGAGCATTGTCAATGGAATACTATTGGTGGGGTCGTTCTCCACGCGGTACCTCCGTTCAATATGCGACATTAGTCCAATGTTGGGCAGGCACTGTAAATGCGCAGGTTGTCACGAATAGTTACGGCGTTCGTCCCGCCGTATGCCTGAATCTTGATCCGCCTCCACCCCAACCATGTACGCAGTTGATCAATGTTTCGATAACTCCGTCAAATCCGGGAACTGTCCCGACAGGATCAACGGTGACCCTCACCGCCTCACCGTCTCCATCAGGAGCCACCAATGTCACTTATAAATGGCAGCGCTCCTTTGATGGAGGAATTACATGGTACGATATAATAGGAGCCGACACAAATATACTGCCTGCTACTGCTGTTATTGTGGGCGTTACTACCTACAAGGTGATTGCCTCCAACGCTTGCAGCACAGAGGTGTTTAGTACGGTGAATATCACCGGTTCGGAAACCGAACCCGAACCCACAGCCATTGCCAATGCGTATGTGGGCGCCTTCTGGAAGAACAACCAGACAGGCGAGCGCCTGATCCGTATCCCGCGCCCCGCAACAGGGGCTTCAGACGGCGCATGGACGGCAAGGGTTGTCACCGGTAACACATGGATTGTATTGGACAATCAGGCCTCTGCCGACGGAAACGTGTGGACATCAGGAGGTCCCAATATCAGTGGAAACGACGCAGGCTTTGAGTCGGGTAGCACGTATAAGGTGACAGGAAACGCCACCACAGTGAGTGGCGTGATGAACGCCGGAACGCCGCAGATTTACTTCCGTATCGGGCTAACAAGCCCAAATCCGGGAAGTACTCCACGTTACGGCACGGTATTGCTCACCTACGCCAACCACAACTTCTCGCAGCGTATCTGGATTCGACAGGGCGATGATGCCGATAACATATCAGGTACCAGCCCCCATTCGGATGTCAAATGGAGCCCCTACAATGTGGGTCTTTACGACACGCCGGGTTATTACGGCAACGGTGTTTTGGTGGATTATCCCACCAAGGCGGGTTACTTCTACCAGTGGGGCAGTTCGACCACAGGGTTCCATCCTACCATACCGGCAGGAGCGATTGGTTCTTCTTATCCCTACCCCACAGGTACCCTGCCTAATATTTGTCCATCAGGTTATGCAGTACCTACCGGAGGATTATCAGGATTATCACAGATTGAATCCCTTACCACGACACTTGCCGCAAATGGTATGGGTGGATTTCCTGCCGATATTAAAATGGTTAGCGGTTATTACGCAGATGGATACTTTGACAGAAGGCAATTGGTTGCTTCCATCAGCAGTACAGGAACTGAATTAGCCAATGCTGCCGTTTCTGCGGGAGATGATCAGGTGGCTTACAGAGGCACGCTGTTTTATAATCCGACCTCGGAGAAATCGCTCTTCCTGCCATCTTCCGGATTCCGATCACCTCTCTTCAACACTATTCCCACCACGATCGATGGGGCGCTTATTTTTCCGGGTAGGAACACCTATATGTGGAGTAGCACCTCTTCGGGTACATCAGGAACCATTACTTACGCTTACTCCATCGAAACCTCAGCAGGCTGGGGACAATCACGTATATTGATTAACTCTGACGGCCGTACCTCCGGCAATCGCTACGGCTTTACCGTGCGGTGTGTCGTGCATACGTGTGATGTTCCATTAACGGGCGTTTCGATTGACGGAACCGGACCTTCTACCGTACCCATAGGCCAAACATCACCCATATCGGTCAACTCTATCACTCCCTCCAACGCAACCACCCCTATCACCTACCAGTGGCAGCGCTCGGTCGATGGCATGTCAACCTGGCATAATGTGCCGGGTGAAATAGCTTCTTCTATCAATGCAGTGGCAGTGGTAGAGGATGTTACTGCATATAGAGTGGTTGCAACCAATTGTGGCGGATCGAGAACCAGTAACGTATTTATGTTGAAAGGAACCGGTCCCGAACCGTATAACGAAGATATGAGGGTCTACGTGGGCGCCTTCTGGAGAGGCAACCAGACTGGTGAACGCCTGATTCATATGGATCGTCCCTCCAATGGCGCTTTTGACGGTGCTTGGAAAGCAACGGTGATATACGGCGACTTTATTGAACTCGACAAGGTGATGACAAGCGATCCGAATGTCGGATGGCTTTCGGGCGCCAATGAGGATAATGTTGCCGATATGAACATTCCGGCAAACGATGCTACCTACCGGATTCCAACCGGAACCGGTGTATCTTCCGTAGATGGCGTAATGGATGCAAGCACTCCGCAAATCTACTTCCGCATCGGGCTGAAAAGCACCAATGGACCTAACCGTTACGGGGTCGTACTGCTTACCTACAACAACCATAGCAAGTCGCAACGTATATTTGTTCGTCAGGGTGAAAGCGCTGACAGAACTCCCGGCCTCCCAGCCACACAAACTGCTTGGAGTCCTTATAACTTAGGTAATGTCAATACACCGGGCGCTTATCTTTACGCCACCAACGACAGTTTGGTTGCCTATCCGTCACAAGGCGGATGGTTATATCAATGGGGACAAAATACGACCCCGGTTCCGCTTCATCCCATCAATCCCGTTTTCTCCTATCCGGGTTGGGTAACCGGCGGAAATGCGTATAACCTCAGTGGCATCTGTCCATCGAGCTTATCATATAGTTTGCCCTCCGGCGGTAGTACCAGTAACAATGATATTTCCAGACTTATAGATAATACTGAATCTGTTTGGGGTTTCTATGCAGATGGATACTTTGACCGCAGGAAATTATGTGGAGCAATCGGTGGTGGTAGCACTTCAGGCACATCCGTTGCGGTGAATATAGCTAACTATGCCGATCCCAAAAACCAGTTTGTGGCTTATGCAGGTGTACTCCTTTACAATAATAGTATCGATCCAAACAAGTCACTCTTTTTCCCTTCTGCAGGACTTCGCTTGGGGAATAATAACGGAAATCTTAACAATCCGGGTAATTTTGCCGGTTATTGGTCGGATACAGGCGATGCTGCTAATACTGCATGGTATTGGTATGTGGGCGTTGCCGGCGATGTCCAGCAAAAAAACAGTACGAGCAGGGATTACGGTATGTCCATTCGTTGTCGTAGATATATAATCACGTTATAAAAAGCGTACCCCGTTCATCGGCCTCCGTTCATCGGCATTTGTAATGCCGATAAATTCCTGCTCATCAGAGCAGCTTTCCACCCAATACAATCGCGGCGACCGAGAAAAAGATGATTAATCCTGTTACGTCAACAAGCGTTGCCACGAACGGCGCCGAAGCCGTTGCGGGGTCCAACCCAACTTTTTTCAATAACAAAGGAATCATTGAACCCGATAATGTGCCCCAAAGAACGACGAGTATCAGCGATAACGCAACGCTGATGCCTATCCATACCCAGAAATAGCCATAGTCATATAATCCTGTTTGTTGCCATACGAGTATGCGGATAAACCCGATGATTCCCAGGATGGAGCCTAACAGCAAACCCGAAAAAATTTCTTTTCGCATGACATACCACCAGTTTTTTACTTTCAATTCACCCAGTGCCAGCGCACGAATGATTAGACTTGCCGCCTGCGAACCTGAGTTGCCTCCGCTCGATATGATCAGTGGAATAAACAAAGCCAATACGACGGCTTTCAATATTTCTTCTTCGAAGTAAGCCATGGCCGAGGCGGTCAGCATTTCACCCAGAAACAGGATGACTAACCAGCCGGAACGTTTTTTCACCATTTCGTACAACGATGTTTTGGTATACGATAAATCAAGTCCTTCCGTACCACCGAATTTCTGAAAGTCTTCGGTAGCCTCCTCTTCGATAACGTCCATGACATCGTCCACCGTTACGATGCCTACCAGCGTACCGTCGGTATCTGTCACGGGCAAGGCCACACGGTCATTATCCTGAAACACTTTTATGGCTACTTCCCTGTCGTCGTACGCGTTGAGCGAAACGTAGCGGTTATCGCTAATATCGGCAATGGTCTGATCAGGCGAAGCCAATATGATATCTCTGATTTTTATGTCGTCAATCAGTTTCCAGTTGCTATCAACGATATAGACGACGTTGAGCGTTTCGGAGTTTCTGCCGAATTTCCTGACGTGTTCCAAGGCCTGTTGAACCGTGAAAAAAGGTTTGACGGCCACATATTCGGGTGTCATCAAACGTCCGATCGTGTCCCTCGGATAGCCCAGCAGGCGCGTTGCGATCTGGCGTTCCTCAACCGACATCATCTGCATCAGTCGCTGACTGGCCACTCCCGGCAGTTCTTCAAAAAACGCCGTACGGTCGTCGGGATCCAAGTCATTAAGCAGGTCGGTCAGTTGGGATACATGCTGCGCTAATCCTTCGATAATGTCTGACTGGTCTTCATGTGAGAGGTGACTGAATATCTCCTTGGCCGATTCGCGCGACAAAATACGGAACAACAGGATTTGTTCCCGTTTAGGAAGAGTTTCGATAATTTCGGCAATCTGGAACGACTCCAAATTGTTCAGTTTCTCTTTTAGCACTTTCCAGCTTCTCTCTTCGATAAGCCGACTGAAATAGATTTTGATTTCATTCATTGTTCGGTCTCCTTTCTTAATACCGCAAGGAAACCCCAAAAGGCTACCCTACGGAAGGTTTGATACTTTCGTTTGTCTAATTTTACTGCAACTCGGATAAGGCCCTTCGTCCATAATGATTTATATTTTAATTAATTGCATTTTTCGTATGTCGGGGTAACAGGATTCGAACCTGTGGCCCCCTGCTCCCAAAGCAGGTGCGCTAACCGGACTGCGCTACACCCCGAAATATGATTTCCCTCCAATGCGGGCGCAAAGGTACGAATTAGTTTTCAGTTATTGGTTATCGGTGTTCAGTTTTTTAAAAAGGGTAGTTTCAACATCTGAATGCAACTTTGTTTTGCAAATTTAGGAAGAAAATTTCTTTTGGTGAATAAAAATTCAAATTTCGCCTTGGTCTATTATTTATT
>JGI24702J35022_10000453_pt1 | contig 24697 bp, 21 predicted proteins | sample TergutTh196P4_FD_35022 | JGI IMG/M metagenome (IMG submission 35022)
ATGTGTAGTTGTGTGTGGATTGTGGTGAAAATTATTTTTGCAGACGTGAATCATTATTGTGTAGTAGTCAAAAATTTGACTCGCTACGACTGAATAGTAACTGTTTTTTTACTGCATTTACGCTTATGGAAATGACATTGGGCAATTATTTCGGGATAAGACATTTTCAATCCTATTGCTTGCACTTAAAACAAAAGTCGGCAATCCTGCCTGCATTTTAAAATGGTCAAATCCGACCACTTTAAACAGGATTATATAACAATTTCATGTACCCAAAAACTTTGTCTGTGTAGTGATAAATTATTTTATTTTTAGCTTTGTCGTCAATAGAAAATTGGTGTTCACAAAAACACTGCATATTCGCTATGGTCTGTTCTCTTTTTTCATAAACGCTCACTTTAAATATACGGCACAATACATTATAATACTGTATAAAATGCAGTGTTGTGATACAAAATCAAAACAAGTCTACTACTCAAAAAACTCCAACTTGAAAACAAAGAAACCATAACAGCAAAAGAACTCAAAAACTACTGCAACCAACTAAACTTAGACTACACTGCAACAATCGACCACTACCTAACACGCAAACACCTAACACGCATATTCAGAGGAATATTCTACATAAAAACCATAGACGAAAAACACTTAGGAAAAACAAAATATACACACCTAGAACTCATAGCCAAAGGCCTACAAATAAAAGGCATAAAAAACTGGTATTTTAGCCACTACACAGCACTAAAACTAAACAACCAAACCCACGAATACTACACCCTAAACTACATCACCAACGACAAAATACAACGAACAAACCCAACAAAAATAGCCGGTCACAAATTCAAATTTCTAAAACTAAAAAATTCCCTTCTAAACTTTGGACTAATACACAAAGACGCCATAACATATTCCGATCCCGAAAAAACAATACTAGACTTCATCTACATATGGTGTTACAACGGCATAAAAAAAGACAAAATACTCGCCGACATAGACGACTGGACAACCAACCTATCCACAGCAAAATTAATAGAATACTCCAAAAATTATCCTAAAACAGTCCAAGACATTGCCCACGAACTAGCAAATAACCTCAAGGTGATTATATGAGAAAAGAATTCATTGCAACACTCGCAGATCAGAACAATATTGAGCAGACTGACTTGTTAGAAAAAGACTTAATTCTTCACCAAATACTAACTGACCTTTCAAAAACCGAGTTTTTCCACGAAAACTTTGCCTTCAAAGGCGGTACCTGTCTAACTAAATGCTATCTGGGTTATTATCGATTCTCCGAAGATATAGACTTCACTTGGAAAAACCAAACCGTTTTTGAGGGCAAATCACAAAAACAAATTCGCAAAAACCTCTCAAACACAATTGTCAAAACAGGTGCTATATTTGAGACTATAGCAAATAATCGTGGTTTAGATTTTAAGTATGCTAAGCAAAACAGACGCTACGTAGAGCTTGGAGGAAGTAACAAAATTTGCACTTTTAAAATGTGGTACACTCCACATAATTTTAACACGGAAAGTTTTGTGAAAGTACAGATGAATTTTGTAGAAAAACTGTACTTTACACTCCAAAAAGGTCTGCTTAATGCGTTGCCCTGTAAGAAAAGTGATGAGTTAACTTTTCTGTTTCCAGAGTACACTGATTATTTCCAACCAATCAGCCTGTATGTTTATGATACTCGTGAGATACTTTGTGAAAAAGTGCGTTCAACGCTTACAAGGAAGGGTTTTAAAGCGCGGGATTTTTTAGATGCTTATTTGCTCTGTCAAAAGTTCAATCTACGCTTGGATGATTTACTTGAGGTGGTTGTAGGCAAAATTTGTTTTACACTTGGTATGTATCAGAAGTACAGAGAACATTTTAAGGCCAAGAAAAACTCTTCAATGATAGAGTCATTTATGTGGGATAAGGAAGAGAAATTTTTGCTTCAAAAAATTGATGAAGAAGCCTTCAAAGTATTTTTAGTTGAGTTCAATATGTTTCTTAAAAAAGTCATCGAAAAAATCCCTCCAGATTGTCTGAAAACTAGCTGAAGCTATGAGCTAAAATTAAAAACTGTATGATATGAAATATTTAAATAATAAAAATGTTTAAATATTTTTGAATCATAAATTTTTAGAATCGTTTACAACTGTAAAGATTCTGTAACTGTTTTCAGAGTTTTTGTGGTGTTTGGTTAGCGTTCTATTGTTTCTTGTGCCGTTTTTTTCGACTAGGTGTTTATAGATGTTTGTTGTTTGTTGTTGTGTTATGTGTTTTTTGTATAGAGATGTGTTTTTGGTTTGGGTGAAAGTATGTTTTGTAGTGTTGGTATTTGTAGGTTTGGTGTTTGGCTTGGTTTTTGTCGTGTTTTATGGTTGTTTGTTTTGTTCTTTTTTTGTAGTGTTTGTATTTTGGGTTTTGGTAGGTTTGTGTTGGTGTCTTTTGGATGGGTCATTGATATTTGTTCATCAAACCCTATAAACAAATCTATGTTGGGATATTGTTAAACTTGTTTTAAGGCCAAAAAACTAGCAACAACTAATGCCCACTATTGCCATAACGTTTTGCAAAAATATTTTGTATTTCTTCAGGCTTTTCTATTACATACATACCTGCCATTTGTTTAAGTTTACGAGTTTGTTCCGCTTCCTCTTTACGTACTTGAATTTTTATAGTTTTCCCGTTTGGTATAACTGTTTCAACAACACTTTCTTCATAGTCTGTAGGTAAAACATACACTGTACCAAAAGCTTTTAGACACATAATAACAGAATTTGTGATTAAAGTATCACCTATGCCGTTAACAATTTTAGCAACAGTATTAGAACTTGTAGGTGCCACCATCATGAAATCATATTTTCCGCTTTGCAACCAAGACGCCAAAAATGGCGCGTTAGGATTCATTTCAACATTAAACTGAGCAAACTCTTGTTTTAAAATATCAAACTGCCTATAAAATTTAAGCATTGTTTCTCCATTTTTAGAAACAAACACATGTATATCCACATTTGATTCATATTGCTTTTTAATCGCAACCATAACTTTGACAATCTCTGCAATTTTATCGCCACCACCAGTTATTCCCCAAGCAATTTTACACTTTTTCTGCTTTTCACTCATTTCTTATTTCCTCATAACTTTTAAAAATATGTGAAAACTTTTAACTGTTTTCATTTTTTCTAAAACTTTCTCACTTTGTTTATCCTCAATTTACTCAAAAATTTTGGTAACGTACAATCACAAACTACAAAGTTGATCTTCTATAGTCGCATAATTAGAGTAATTACGTGTTCATGTTCAAGCCAGTATCAAACAATAAAAGAACCACAAAACAACCTTTGAAAACACATTTTACACTTCAAATCAACAAAAACAAAATAAACATAGTGATTACAATATACAAATTTACCCACATTACATTTACCATTAATAACCAATTCGGAGATTACCACAATAGTTAAACACATACATTGCAGAAAAAACTGGAATAATCAACTAAAAATTTAAATAAAAAAATGTAAAGGTAAAGAATGTTTCGAGATTATTCGCTCTCGAAGTATTCTTCTGGTTTTGGTGGAACTGCTGGAAGTCCTTTACGTTCACGAATTTCTTTGATTGTTACGTCTTGCATTTGCTCTGGAACTGGTGCCCATCGACTAAATTGAGTTGCCCAAAATGCACGACCTTCTGTTGAGCTTCTAAGTTCATCAGCTATACCAAAGCTTTCTGATACGGGCATTTCTGCTCTAACTGTTATCATGTCTTCTTCTGATGGCATATCAATGATTTTGCCGCGACGTTTGTTAACCGTTGCAAGAACGCTACTGACAAAGTCTGATGGAACTTTGCATTCAAAGCTTATGAGCGGTTCAAGCAATTTCGGGTTACTAAGAAGAATAACACAATAGATTGGTCTCCAAGTCATTGGTATGGCTTGTGCTGGGCCTCTGTGAACTGGATCTTCGTGCAGGGTGATATCTTCTAGATTTATTTTTAGACCGTACGCTGGTTCTTTTGTAAGTGGTGATGTATGTACCGCTTCACGGAAACCCGTTTTTATATGATCGATAATTTCTTCTACATATTGGCGTCCACGGATGCGATTGACTAAAATGTTGTTTTCTTCAATTGCAACTGCACCTTTTGCTTCGTCTGCTGTCCAACCAAGACCTTTAAGAACTTTGGCTCTTTCATCTTTGTTTTGCAAATCAGTGATTTTTTCCGTTTTTATTGCTTCTATGACATCGTTAGAGAGTTTTTCTATGGTTATCCATAGTTTGTTATGTTTGTTAGGACTTTTACCCATGACTGCCGGGCCAACGTAGTCATGGTTGATAGTTTCTCTGTAGATAACAATTGGTTTACTGAGTTTAACTTTGAGGCCTGCTTCTTGCATTCGATATGCGGTGATTTCAAGATGGAGCTCACCCATGCCTGAGAGGAGGAATTCACCTGATTCTTTATTCATGATAAAGCGTATACAAGGATCTTCTGTTGTGATTTTGTGTATAACTTTGTCAAAAAGCGGTAAATCTTTAACGTTTTCTGGTTCAACAGCTACAGTGACAACTGGGTCTGACACATAGTTTAAACCTTCGAAACTGTGAATTTCACAATTTGCTTCACCTATAGTTTCACCAATACGCATGGCAGGTAAACCTGATATCGCACCAATGTTGCCAGCGGGTACACGGTCAACAAACACTCGATCAGTTGCCATGCTCATAAAAACTTGTTGAATGGTGCCTTTTTGTTGAGCACTGATTAATTGTACCTCTTTACCTTTGGTTATCGAACCACTGAAAATTCTTCCAATGGCAACTGAACCACTGTGGGGATCCACATCAATTGTGGTAATGCACATAAGTAATGGTGCTTTAGGATCAACTTTTGCCATACCCACACCAACAGGTGACGCTACATCGCCTGGCCAAATTTTTGATTGACGATACGGTTGAGCTTCTAATGGACTTGGTAAATGTTTGCAAAACATGTTAAGTATTGGTTCTGGCAGTGGGGCTCTCTTGCTTAATGCTTCTACTTTAGCGTTAACTTCTTCTGGGTCACCAGTGTATGCATCGATGATGTCTTGGAAACTAATTTTCTTTTGTTTCATATAATCAAGATTTAATCCCCATTTGTGGAGTGCTGAACCAAAAGCGACAGTGTCTTCGATTTTTATTTTCCAATCATTTTTATGTTCTGGTGGTGCATGTTTTTCAATTAAATTGTTGACTCTTAGAAGAACTTTTGCAAATCTCTTCTGAATTTCTTGTGGAGACAACTTTATTTCTTTGATTAATCTATCTACTTTATTGATAAATAAAAGTGGTTTTACTCTTTCTTGTAGGGCTTGCATGAGGACAGTTTCTGTTTGGGTCATTGGGCCTTCAACTGCATCAACAACTACAAGTGCGCCATCAACAGCTCTCAAACTTCTTGTAACTGCGCTTGAAAAGTCAATGTGTCCTGGAGTGTCAATAAGGTTAATCAAGTATTCTGTATTATCATATGTGTGAACCAAACTGACGTTTGAAGCAAAAATTGTAATTTGACGTTGCTTCTCAAGTATATAACTATCAAGGAATCGTTTTTGTCCAGCAGATTCTGCGCTGATAATGCCTGCATGTGCTAAAAGACTGTCTGACAAGGTTGTTTTGCCATGGTCAACATGTGCAATAATGCTGGTGTTACGAACGATTTTTGGGTTATCCATCAGTTTAATAATTTCTTCAGTTTGTCTAAAACGCGCCATAACTTAGTCATTCTCCATTTTATACTTTATAATTTTGTTACTTTGATTTGAATGCATCATATTTCTGAACAGTTTATACATCTGGAAATCTCTCAAATAATATGGTAAGCTACATGGACATTGAATTTGTAACCTATTAACTTTATGGCAATAAAATATAGAGCACGGCAATAAAATAAAATATTTTCTCAGAATCCAACAACAGCTTTCTTTATTTAACTATTTTTTAGTAGCATTCAATCACAGGCTATAAGTCTTATAGTATTTTATAAATGAAATTCTTTGTATCTTGTGTAGAATTTTTGTTTGTTTTAGTTTCAGTTAAGCCGAATTGGGTTATAAGGTTTTATTTTAGTTGGTCTGTGTTTAAAAAAAGCGTGATTTGTACGGTAAAGTAAATGGTGTTGTGTGTGTTTTTATGGTTTTGCATGCGAGTTACTTAAACTTGGGAAATGTTAAGTGTTTGATACGTTGGCGGAGATTGTTGGATTGTTGTTATGTGGTATCACTGACAAAAACTGTGTTTACACTTGTAATGCAAAGTTTTTGGCAAAAAAGTATCTTGTAGGTGTAAATATTACGATTTATTTGCGGCACTGATTTGTGGCATAATTAACTACAGGAAAATAATACGTGAGGTGGTAAAGATTTGCCTTAGCAACCAAATTATCAATGCGAGGCATTAAAAAAGTTACTCTATAGTTTGTGTATGTGCGATGGATACGTGGATTTTTGTTTTGTGTTTGTGTTGTGTGTTGGTGTGGCGTATGTGTTTATTTACATGTTTTGATGAAGAGTCGTTTGTTTTGCTGTAGAAATTGTTTTTGTATAGGTTTTTGTTTTTCCGTAAGATATAAGTTGTTCAATAATTTGTCAATATGTTGGAAGAGAGTTAATGGGTGAACATAAGAGTACAGTTACATCAGTTATTTCGGTAGATTTGATTCGTGTTGTAGCAATATTTGCAGTGATTGTGCTTCATGCAGTGGTTTATGCCTCTAACGATGTACTTATTCAAAATAATTTAACGGTTTATCGTGGATGGGTAGTTACTGGTTATTTGAGTTTTAGTCGAATTGGCGTACCTTTGTTTCTTATGTTGACAGGTGCATTGTTGCTTGCGCCGTCTAAAAAAGATGAAGATATAAGTATATTTTTTAAGAAACGATTTATACGTGTGGGTTTGCCTTTTCTCTTTTGGGGGGTTATTTATTTTCTTTGGGATATTTATATTGAAAACCAGGCGGTTACGCAGGAATTTATTATAAGAGGTATTCTTTCGGGACCATATATTACGTTTTGGTATCTTTATATGTTGTTGGGTCTTTATCTTGTAACACCATTGTTGCGTGTTATGGTTGCTAATTTTACTAATAAGCACTTCAAATATTTTATAATTCTGTGGTTTGTAGGTATAACGTTAACAGCGTGGATAAAATTTGTAAGCAATGGGCAGTATCAAATAGATGGTAACTTGTTTCTTATACCGTTAAGTGTTGGTTATTTTGTGATGGGTGCTTATTTTGTTAATATACAGGTTAAGCGTAAAATTCTTGGTGTATTTACTGTTTTAGGCCTTGCTTTGACAGTTATTGCAACTTATCTTGTTGTTTGGAGTGGAGGCAGTAACATGTACTTTTTCCAGGAATACTCTAGTTTTACAGTGATTTTAGCTTCAGTATCCTTGTTTATGTTGTTAAATAGTTATGGTAAATCCTTTGAGGTATATCAAGCGGAGAAATCTTCTTGGAAACATCGTGTGTTACATGTTATTAGTGAAAATAGTTTATCAATTTATCTGTTCCATATGATCGCACTTTCTTTGATTAAAAACGGTTTCTTTGGTTTTATGCTACATGGGCGTAATGTTGATTCTATTATTGGTGTACCTCTCTTAGTAACCTTGACAGTACTGCTTAGTTTAATTGTTATTATTCCGCTTAAAAAAATACCGAAGCTTAAAAAATTCATTGGATAAATCATCAAATTATTGGAAAAATATGTGAAGAATTATTTGAGGTTGTTTTAGATGATTTTGGTTTATTGTTTGTTTGGTATATGGTGATAGTTTTGTTTGCTTTGATGGATATTATTCATAAGGCTTTTATATTTGGTGCTGATGTTTTAAATGGCATCTAATGCTTAAAGGAATACGGTAATATGATGGAACCAAGTAAAAAGCCGTTGAATGTGCTAATAAAACAGTTACATGGAAATATTGAGGTTGTTCTAAAAAACGGGTGTGATTATAAAGGGAAAATGATTAAGTGTGATGGTCACATGAACATTCTTTTGGAAGGTGCAACAGAATTTAAGGATGAACAAGCACTCACAAATTATGGTAATGTGTTGTTGCGAGGAAACAACGTTTTATACATTGTTTTAGATGCTAATAAGCACTAAAACATTATGTTTCTAATTTTGCCAGTAACATAATCGCAGGCAAGTTGAAAATCAATTTTCACGTCAAACCTGCGGTTAAAAAATGTTAATATATTTTGTATATCTCTTTGTAAAAGTTCTAACGCGTTTGGATGATCTGCAGTAACGAATTGTGGCCAGTCAATAATTAACACGTGCATATCGTGCTTGAGAATAATGTTGTATTCACTTAAATCACCATGAATTATGTGAGCTTTAAGGTAAGCTTTTCGGATGTTACGCAAAATTTCTTTTAGAACAGAGGCTGGTCGGGATATTTTACGCCATTTAGATAACTCACCGCCTTCAATAATACTCATAACAATAGTATGTCTATTGTGCCATATAGGATTAGGAACCGCTATCCCATTTTTATAACCTAACTCAAGAGCATGGAATTCTTTTTCAGCTGCAAGATATGATTGAAATAACCAAGCAGAATGCTCTTTTATGTATCCACGTTTTCTGCGTGTTTGTCTAAAACTTGTCCGTCCAAGTCTGTGAAATTTGACTGCAACAGTCTCTCCAATAGGAGTTAATGCTGTATAAACATCAGCCTCTTTACCTACACCAATAGTTTGTCCAAAAGAAGAAAAAACTTTAGCTTTTACAAATGCGTTAATAGCTAAACAATCGTATCCAATATAGTTTAAAGCATACCCAACATATGCGCTTTTATTATAATAAAGTAAACCAAGTTTATTTAATTTATTAAGAGTAAAATCAACTCTAACCATAGGTACTTTAGCAAATTTTTGAATCTGTTCGCGAGGTACAAATTCGCGCTTATTCATTCCAACTTCAATAATATTTAACACACGAAAATCTTCAATATCAAGTAAACGAAAAATTTGTACCGCAAGATCAGCACTAGACATACATTAGTAAAATAATCGTCATAAATAAAAAGTGTTCACTATAAAAATAGTCTGTGTAAGCATCAATAATACAAATAATCCCAACGCGGTTTCTGAAACCAAAATGTGCAAAAATTTTATACGTTTTGCACAGAATTTTGTTTGTAGAGTACAAAAACAAGTAACATTTTCTGGATCACGTTTTTTAACAAGTTAAATTTTATGACGTCATGTCTTGTTTTTAACGCTTTTTTTGTGATTGTAACTTTTTAGTGCTATTTGTTGGAATTTTACATAAGGTAGTTTGTGTAATTTTGTGATTATTGTGTTTTAGTTTTTTATTATGATTGGTTGTAGGTTTTGTTTTGGATTGCTTTGTTCATCTAGTTTTTTGGGCAGATGAGTAAGGTTTGTTGTTTTGTGTTTTTATTTGTGTTTGATTGGACTTGTGAATTTTTTGTTGTTTGTTGATGAGGTAACGTAGTGGATATTTTTGGTCCATAAAAAAGTTAATTGGTTAATTTGTAGCATCAAAGTTTTGTGCTGTTTTTGTTTGTTAGGATAGTTGTGTTTTTGTGTTTATAGTGTTATTTGGTGTAGGGTTTAAAAAATGTGTGAACTGGTGTGTGCTTGTTTTTGTTGTTATTTATTAAAAACCCTTATTTGTTGTAGTATTATATTTTTTATTGTTGGATGTTTATGGATGAGGAATTGCGTGTTTCAAAAATTAAAGATGGTACAGTTATTGATCATATAAGTGGTGGTTATGCTTTAGATGTTGTGAAAATTTTAGGTATTACTGGTAAAGAGTGTCGTGTTATAACTATTGCTATAAATGTGCCAAGTAAGCAATTGGGTATAAAAGATATTATAAAAATTGAGGGGCGTGATTTGAATTCTGATGAAGTTAATCGTATTGCTCTTGTTGCGCCGCATGCTTCGATAAATATAATTAAAAATTATGAGGTTGTTGAGAAAATGGAGATAAAAACTCCAAAAGTTATTATTGGTATTGTAAGTTGTGTGAATTCTGTTTGTATAACTAATAGTGATGAGCCTGTGAATTCTAAATTTTTGGTTGAAACAGTTGATCCGTTAATTTTGAAATGTCATTATTGTGGGTGCATTATTGAAAAAAAAGATATTATGGCACAAATATAACTTATATTAGATGTTAGTTTTAATTATTTGAGCCCTATATATTAGTCGTGTATGTGCTAAATAATTCAAAAAATAGTACTAAAAACACAAACACCAACAAAATGCGCCCGCCATCAAACACTAATTATAACAAAGATTTGTTATAACAAATTTTTTTCTGCTAACCAAAATAATAATTTAAAATCTGCTTGGGTTAAACGTTTACCCTGATTTAACGTTGGACATTCACTTGTAGCAATAAACACATATTTTTGTTGCTTTTCGTCAAACTTTAACTCAAACGGATAAAACCGACAAACCATTGGTCTGTAATTATAAATGCTACAATTGTCCTCTTTGAGGAAAAAACATTTACCACTACACAGTTTCATTTCAAACCTATACGGCTGTTTATCTACAATTTCAAAACAGAAATCATCTATACTAAAAGCAGTTTGTTGCTGAATTATTTGCACTTCATTTTCAAGCATAATTATGTGGCGTATCTTTTCTTTTGTGTTTCCACAGCATATTGCACATTTGTTACAGGCAAATCTCAAACCTTTCGGATAAACAAAGCTCACTTATACTCAAATTAAAACAGACTTTGTTACCTAAAAACTTCTTGGCTAAAAAACATGATTAAGGTTGTTTGATACGATGGCCTTCACCATATTGATATGGCCTGTTTAGATTTTTTAAAAGTTTATTTTTGAACACTTCATCCATATTCATGTTTGGACAGGCAAGTCTACTAGCATCTAAAAGATAAAAAATTACATCAATTATTTCTTCAGCTATTTTTTCTTCTGATGTACCTTTTTTCCATGCATCACTAGCTTCACCAAGTTCAATGAAAGCAAAAAGTAATTTTTTAGGTATATCCTCAGGTTTGTTGTAAAAACCTTTTGCTATGACTAACGCTTCTATTTCTTTTTTCATTTCTTCAAGATGCACAGATTTACGCCTCTTAAACAAAAAACTATACACGGTTATTTAAATAGTAAATGATATAAACATAACTTTTTGGAAAAATGTAGTATTGTGTAAACTTACAATAATTGTTTTGTGTTTTAATAGTTCAGTTTTTTATTTGATAAATATTCAAGTTGCAGATTATACCTGCACCTAAGCTATAGTTTTATGCTATAAACCCATTAAAAACACGACAGAATAAATATGTACTTTGTTTGTTATTTTTAGGATTGTAAACAAAAATATTTTCCGTAAACAATAAGAACAGTGAAATCATTCATATATCGTACGGTTCGTATGAATAAAAAAATGTTTACTCTGATTGTTCTTTTATTACTGTTACTGGTGTTTATCAACGCTTTAAAACCTGCTAACGCTCAAAATTCAAATGTTATTAGAATTAAAGCAGACGGTACAGTAACTGGAACTGACAAAATAAAGCAGGATGGTACAGTATACACTGTGACTGCTGATTTATATGCAACTGTTGGCCAAAATGAAGCGTTTATTTTCATAGAGAAAAACGATATAACTCTTAATGGAGCCGGTTACACCGTTCAGGGTTCAGGTATGGGTACAGCAATTTACATGCTAAAAAACCAGAATGTTGTGGTTGAAAACTTTGTTATACGTAGTTTTAACATAGGCATCGATTTTGGAATAGTTAATAATTTACCTCCAGATTCAAATTATCTAAGCCAACCATCAGCATTTAATAATAAAATATTTGATAACCAAATTGAAGTAAGCCTCAATTCTGACAGCAACCAAACCAGCCGAAGCGCAGGTTGGTGTATCTACCTTAATGATGCTGTTCAAACATTGATTTCAGGTAACAACTTTACATGTCATAATCCTCAAGGCAGCATTTTCTTCAGTAACTCAACTATAGATACAAATTTAATTGATAACAACTTTGCTGGAGGCGGTATTTACTGTTTAAAATCCAACCAAACTACAGCTCAAGGAAATATTATTGACGGAAAACCTTTGATTTACTTAGACAGTAAATCTGATCAAATTATTGATGGAGCAGGACTTGTTTATCTTTTCAATTGCAACAATATAGTTGTAAAAAACATTAAACCCACCTATGAACATGCAGTTACAATACAACTAGTTGATACAACAAAAAGTGAAATAGTAAACAGTAACGGTTACATTAATTTGATTAATTCAAGTGACAACAGCATACACAATAACTTACTAAAATCAATAACACTAGATGCAAGTTCACACAATGAACTATATACCAATGTAGTTACCAGTTTTAGCACATGTATAAAATTGTGCGGAGCATCAAATTTTAACAAAATTTATGGCAACTTACTTTCAGACACTATTTATTCAGATGATGCAGAAAGAGTACGTAAAGCAGGATTCAATACTGTAGCAATTCAATTAGGAGATATAGAATTAGGTGGAGTTTCTAACAATGACATCCAAAGTAACATGATTATTAACCATGATTGTGGATTTGAATTCTTTCTAAGTTCAAATAACACCTTAACAACTAACACTATCACAAACTGCAACGCAGGAATTCAACTTGGCAAATCAAATTATAATATTTTAACTGAAAACAACATAACTTCCTGCAAATACGGTATAAGCATATATGCCGAATCAAGCAATAATGCTTTTCACCTCAACAATTTTATCAACAACCAAATACAATGTGTAGAATCACACCATCAAACATTTCTCTCTGATAAAGAAACCTACGCAACAGACAACACATTTGATAAAGACCAAAAAGGTAATTACTGGGATACTTACACAGGCAAAGACATAAACGGTAATGGCATAGGTGATACACCGTACTCAATTTTTGAAAACATGACTGACAATTACCCATTAATGAAACCATTCAAAACATCCACAACCATATCTACACCTGCATATAATCCAACAACAACTCAACCACCATCAAACAATAATACACAAACACAATTTAGCAAAGAAACAAAAATATTCATTATCATAACAATTATAATTGTCGCAGTCATTAGCGGCTTACTTGTATACTTTAGACGCCTAATTTTCCGATAACAAATAACTACAGAAAACATTGTCTCATAAGACAACCTCCGAAAACAAAGTTTACATATTAGCTAATTTTTTCATGCGTTTATCGTGTTTCTTCGCAAGTATTGACGCTGTAATAAACATAATAGCCCCTATTAACCCCAAAATTAGATTTACCAATCCTACTGTTTTCGATCTCGAACGATCTAGCAGGGAGACTGCAATAGCTTGTGACATTGCTACAGTTCCAATAATCATAAGATGAAACCAATAATCTTCAGCGGTTTTTTTGTCCATTATACAAACCTTCTTTTCATGTTATTTACACTATATCTTTATAAAAAAAGAGGAAATTTTAAGGTTTTTATTAATACACCATCACATAATCAATGTGTATGATAGTACTCATGCTATTGTCGTCATAACTTGTTAATCAATGTACCAGAAACGTTATGGTTCTTTTTTCTTTAACACCAGCTTCACGCTGAAAACGCTTTTGTTTTTGGTTGTGATTGTTCAGCTGATTTCGTCGTCGCACGCAAACCAACCGTATTAATAACCGGTGCCAATTTTTTTTAGCCTCACACCGTACCTCACTCTTCGCCTACAATTTTTCCACAAATTGCATCGCTTTCTCGGCTATAAGCTGTTTCTTCAATTCCGATACAAATGACAATTCTACTTTGGGTTCGAGTGGTTTTTCTCTGTACTGCACTGTTTTTTGGGCTTCGTGTATTCTCTGCAATTTTTTTCAAGTTGTATCTCTTTTGCGTTTTTACGCTTTTCTTCCATATGTTGCTCTTTTTTTAGTGCTTCGCGCTGTTTTGCCTCTTTTTTGGTGGTGCGTTATCCATTGCGACGTTGAACTTTGATTATAATTGTCACGCTCGGTTCGCGCGCCTTTTTTGCTCCAACGCCAAGTCTCCGCACCTAAATGTATCGTAGGTTCACGGTCAAGACCATGCGCTTTAAGTGTGTGGTGGTCTATCAAAGTCATTTCCATAAGTGGATTTCTCAAGCCCAGTTTTTCCTGTAACCTGCAGAATGCTTGCAAATAGTTCCTCGCCTCTCAAATGATTGATTAGGCCTCTTCGCAGATTGAAACCAATGCAAAATTAACAATCTTATCAATCAACCCCTTGCGCACACCAATGTCATTTCATAAGCACAAACGAAATAAACAAAACAACCATTTTTCATAAAAATTACTAATACACAATCCACAACACCACAAAAACAAGACAACACCATTAAAAATACAAAACACAATTAATTCAACTGTGCAAAACATTAGAAGTATCATTGTCAAATGCGATGTGTAGTTTCTGCGCATTCATATGCGCTCACCTAGTGTTTTTGGGAATTTTTATTGAGGTTGTCACGCAGTCTGAATTAAGTATGTATCATCAATTCAGTAAACTGTTTTGATACGTGACCAGATATTTCTATGCTTGCCCATAATTCGTTACACAAAACGTGTAACACTCAAAACATAAAAATATATAATTTGAGATGTTACACAGTAGTGCCTGTTCTGCTAAACAGTAAAGTTAATATTTTATGAATAAAATTTTGTGCACAATGTGCAGATTTTTTGTTTATTTTATTTTCAGTTCAACTGTTAAAAAGAATATTTATCAAATTAACAACATTTTTATGTAAAAACACGATTTATAGTCACATTATTTTATCCGAGAAACTATAAACAGTATGTAACCGCATACCATTTATAGTTTCTCGGACTTGCCGTCTGAGTAACTCTGAATTTTCATCCACTATGTCAATTTAATGCCTTCTCATCATTCGGCAATCACAATACATTAAAACAAAAATAAAAGCATTCAGAAAAAACCAAGCGATAACGCGCCAAAAAGGTACGCCAACAAACCAACCAAAAATAACAGCAAAACTATATTTTTTATTTTCCGAGCCCTCTCACGTGAAGAATTTAAAAACAAAAACACAGAACACACAACTAATCCTACATCAGTAATAAGAACAAGTGGCACAAACAAAATACCCACTAACCCCAAATACCATGTAACAGGTGTTAAAACCACTGCAAACATAAAAAAACCAACAGCAACGGCTGCTGCTACGCGTTCTCCAAATCGCACTGCAATTGTTTTCACCCCTTCAGCTTTATCACCTTTAACATCCACAATACCCTTAGTGACTTCTCTACCAGTGTTTGAAAGAAATGCCATAGTTGCAAACAACATAACATTTAACCCAACAGTTCCAACAGCAGTTACACTACCATAAATAAACGGTATAGCTACACAGGCACTTACCAAAAAATTACCCATTAACCCACTACGTTTACCCACCGTAAGATAAGAGGCGGTTATCACCAAAGAAATAGTGGCAACAACAAAACAAATCAGTGACACAAGAAACGCAAACACAAAACCCACAATAATTAGCCCAGTCATAAAAACTAGTGCTTCTTTTGGTTTTACTGTACCGTTTGGAATTGGTCTTTTCGGTTCATTAATAGCATCAATTTTGCGGTCATAATAATCGTTAATTACCATAGATGCGGCACAGAAAGTAAAACCTGTTAAAAAACCATATAGAATGTTAAACCAGTTCAAATCAAACTGTGGGTGTGCAAGAAGAGCCCCAACAAATACTGCAAATCCCATCATTGCGCAGTTAATTGGGCGCATCAGTTTTATGAATCCGCCAAGTTTGTTCATGCTACTCTTACCTTGTCATTAGTTGCTAAAGTTAGGTATATAACTTTTATATGATTTGTAGCTATAAAATAAATGATAACTTTATGAACGCTATAAAGCGTGTAGCATTTTCTAAAAGTTAGCATTAACTGTTAGAACTGGAATGAGTAATACTGTGAAACTGTATATGAAGCAAAAAGTGTTTTCTTGGCGTGATCGCTTCTACGTAAAGGATGAAAACGGTAATGACTGTTTTGTTGTGGAGGGCGAGTTATTTACTTGGGGTAGAAAACTCCATGTTTATGATACAAGTGGTAATGAGGTTGCGTTTATACGACAAAAAGTGTGGTCATGGCGTCCGCGATATTTTGTTGAGATATGTGGTTGTGTCGCGTGTGAAATTGTCAAAGAGTTTACTTTGCTTAAACCTGTTTATCGTTTGGAAGGATCTACTTGGTGTTTAACGGGTAATTTTTTGGCTCATGAATATTTACTGACCGATGGTGACCAACAAATTATGCATTTATCAAAGAAATGGTTTACATGGGGTGACAGTTACGAGTTGAACATTACCAATCCACATGATGAATTGTTGTGTTTGTGTATTGTTCTTGCAGTAGATTGTGCCTTGGCAGAGCGCAAAAGGAAAACAAATTAAACCCGTTTTTTTAGAAAAAAAGTTTGATGTAACTTTAGGTAGCCTCCAAAAACCCCATTTCAGAAAACCAAACAAGTATAGTTGCACTGTTTTTGGCATGTGATTTTTGGGGAAACATAGTTTTTCGGAGGTCGCCTATAATGTTGTGTTAAGTTTTTGTTTATGTCTTGAACCATTTTTTGTTGTTCTTCTTATCAGATAGTTAATAAAGTATGATTCAAATTAGTGTTAATGGTTCAAAACGCTTTCGGAACTATTGAAAATAGGTATTGAAGATTGTGGGAGTATTGGGTAATGTCTGATAAAAGTATAGCTGTTACTTTGGTAACACTTGAAAGTCATAATCATGTAGTAGGTGATATTGAGCGTGGTGTGAAAATATATAATGATGGTGGTGTAGAGTTTCAAAAATGTGAATCCGGTTATTATTTGGCTCGTGTTCCGCATAAAGGTGATTTTAAAACTGTGTCTGTTTTGTTTTCTCGTAATGGTCGTGATCTTGAAAATCATTATTGTTCTTGTTGTGTTAAATATAAAAATCAGCCTATATGTCGGCATGTTGTTGCTACTGTGCTTGCCATACAGGGTGGTGTTATAGAATCGAAAGTGGTGTTGGGTAAGACTTATTGTTTTAAATCGTGTGTTGCTGAAAAAGATACTGCTAAAGCTGTTGGTAGTGGACACCTTAATGTATTTGCTACACCAGTGATGGTTGCTCTTATGGAACGTGCGGCTTGTGCGTTAATAGAAGAATTGTTTGAAGATGGTTATACTTCTGTGGGAACAAATATTAATGTTGCACATATTGCGGCGAGTTCTGTTGGAAGTGTTATTGAAGTAACTGCAAAAATAGTATCTGTAATAGATCGTACTATAATTTTTGAAGTGTCAGCTATTGATGAGGTTGGTGAAATTGGCAAAGGTACTCATACCCGAGTGATTGTTAACATAGAAGAATTTATGGGCAAAGTGCAAAATAAAAAATCATGATTTACACTAAATGTGTTGTTTGAAAAATAATTTTTTACAGACAAAATTATATTGGATAAAAAATGGTCAGTGGTTATTTATGCTTGTTTTTTATAGTTGTGTTTGTGTGTAAAAATTATTTTTGGGTACTTTTTAAATAATTCAGAAAATACGTCATCAAAACACAAGCATCACAATAACTGTCAACAAAATGTACGTGCTATCGCTAATTTCTAATAATGTTAAGGTCTAATTACATTTTTTGTTCTATAAAATGGTTTTTAAAAGAGAATTTGGTGAGGTTGTTGGTGTTTATTTTTTGTGTGGTGGTAATGGTTAAAAGTTTGTTTATGTTTATGTGTGTTTAGGTTATTGGTGAAGTGCTTGGTTGATCGTGGTGTTTCAATAGGTGATTGTTGTTCTCTTAAGGATCTTCGTGTTATTATTCCAGTGGGTGGGAGGGCTACTAGATTGTTGCCTTTGTCGGTTGAGACGAGTAAGGCTTGTTTGCGGTTGTTGAATAGGCCTCTTGTAGAATTTTCTTTGCTTTCTTTGGCTTCTCAGGGTGTTAGGAATATTATTTTTGGTGTGAAGGGTTATACAAATTATCGAAATCTTTATGATTATTTTGAGTCTGGTTATGGATTTAGTGCGCGTTATAATATTAAGCCGCGTTTGCATATTAAGTATCAGCCTAATGTAGCTGATTTAGGTAGTGCTGATTCAACAAGCATTAACATGGAATATTATGATTTAAAAAACACTGTTTTTGTTGTACAAAGTGATAACATTTTTGAAGTAAACCTTAAACATTTAATGGATTTCCATAAAGAAAAAAACGCTGCATTAACAATAGTACTTCGAAAAGTCGACAATGTTGAAGGATTAGGTCTTGCAGACATAGATAAAGATGGCAGAATTAACAAGTTTGTTGAAAAACCTTCACTTAATGATGCTCCAAGCAACCTTGCAAACACTGGATTGTACGTAGTATCTCCAAAAGTCAGAAAAATATTCAAAGAAAAAGACGTACAACAAATAATTAAAACTAAAAATCGCCTTGATTTTGGTTACGATTTTATTCCATATGTTATTCAATCAGGACATCCAGTTTATGGTTACAACATTAAAGGCAGCTGGTTTGATGTAGGTACACCTAAAAACTATTTAGATGCCATGAAAAGTCTGCTACATAATAGAGCTTTGATGCAAAACGATTTTGGTGAACATTTACATTCTGACCAGAACTGTTTAGTTTGGGTACAAAGTGAAAGTAGTGATTCTGGAAAGTGTAGTGAACAGATTTTGCAAAAAATTAAGCAGAAAAAAATTCATGTAAATGGAGCCGTTATGATTGGCAGACATTGTCAAATAGATGATGGTGCAACTTTAACTGATTGTTGTATTGATAATTTTACGCGTATTGGTAGAAATGCAGTGATAACTAATAGTGCTGTTATGGATATGACAGTTATTGGTGATTATGCAGAAGTAACTAACAGTATACTTGGTCGTCACGTGACGGTTTATTCAAGTCAGGAACGGGTTACAAAAATTTTTGACGAATCTGTAGTAGCTGATGATGTAATTGTAGAAGAAGGAAGTTTTCTCTGTGCCTCCAAAGTTTATCCACACCAAAAAATTAAAGGTGAATTCTTAAATAAAGTTCTAATATAGCAAGTGACTAAAAATTTTACTATATTCTATTTTTTGTGAAATGTAGGAAACAACAAATCAGATTTTGCAGCCGGTTAGAATCAATTATATTTTTGAGAAATGTACAAAATTTTTAATACCAACACCTAAATGGCTTAATTTTTGTTAATGGTAGCCTACAAAGCCTTCTAAATATGGTTTGAAACGCTGTTATATGCCATATTTAGGGGTAAAATGTGGGTTTTCGAAGACTCCTAAATATGTAATAAAACGTATTGTGTGTTGCAAAGTTATAGCAGCTTAGGCTTTGAACCATTTAAAAATTAGATATTTTGGTTTTTCATCTTTTTTGCCAGGTACAGCTATAATGAAACGTTTGCGTACGGTTGTTGCTAATCTACCCGCTTTTACGATTTCTGTTGCTGAAATTGTACTGCCATGTGGTTTTACAGAAACCATATATGGTGCATGTTCTACACCTGGTCCATATTTGTAGACGGCAAAGTCGCAACCAAATTTTATTCCTGGTGTAACAATTAATCCTTTGTCACGCAAGTCATGGTAAATGGTGTATTTATCTTTGAATTCTTCATGGAGTTGCATAGCTTTTTCTCTTAATACTTTAAGGCTGACGGCTTTTTTGTTTTCAATGACTTCAATTTGTTTTGTTTCTGCAAGATACACTCCTTCTATTAAATCCAAAATCAGCGGTACATCAAATTCAGGAATTTTTGGTTTTGGAATACCTAACGGTTTACCATAGTAAGCTGTTTTGTATAATTCCGAACCTTCCTGTGGGTTCCAAACTATTAGAAAGTTGTCTACGAGTTCAACTTTAATTTTTTGCTTTCCATGTGTTTGCGACACGTTACATTACCATTGAAAGCATGCGTGCAGTGTCTGCAGCGTCTTCGGCTTTATCAGCAGAATTTTCTAACAATTGCAATACGTCACGAAGCAAAAACAGTACTGGTGTATCAAGTTTAGCACTTAAAACTTTAATGATTAACGTACGATATTGATCATCAACTATACGTTCAGCAATTTCCACATCTTTAGCTCGCTCCAAAGTTTTTTCTGAACCATAATTAAGAACCATCATAGTTTCCCGAAGCTTTAACACTGCATCAAGCACTGCCGAAGATAATTTTATCAAATCATTTTTAATATCTGTTGATACGACCCAATTATGTTCCATAATTTCTACCAAATAGAAAGCTATTCCTTCTGAAAAGTCTGCTATTTCACTTGAAAGATTTGTAAATTTTAAGAAATCTTCCCTACTACTTAAAATTGCACCAATTTCAGCAAGTTCCTGACTTACCATCCGACGTGAACTAACTACTTCTTCTGCTCCAGCTCGTATATCAGTTACAAGCTTTTTTGCACTACCTTTATCACCACTTGCAAAATACTCAACTAACTGTGGAATTTTTCTAGAAACATCCACTACCTTACGTAAATTATCTGAACACGCACTTAACGCTCTACGCTTCACACGCTCTTCTGTCTCTGCAGGAAGTACCAAACTATTCTTGCTCTCCTAACTTTATAATCCTATTCTTTACTATAACGTATACGTGTCCATTAAAAAAGATAGCTATTTATTTTGAACCAAAACACCTATTGACTCAAAATCTATTTTCCCCATAAAGTATTGCTGTAACCGTTCAGGTAACTCTTTAATTGATGTACGCACTTGTTGCCAACTATCCCTATCACGAATTGTCACAGTATTATCATTTAACGTATCATAATCAACAGTTATACCTAAAGCTACACCAACTTCATCAGCACGAGCATAACGTCTTCCAATTGAACCTGCTTCATCATAATCCGTCATAAAACCCGATTCAGTTAACAATTTCTGAAGCTCCAACGCTTTAATGTCAAGACCATCTTTCCCCATTAACGGGTAAATGCCAACTTGAATAGGCGTTATACATCTAGGAAAACTTAGAATCACACGTCCATCTTTAACACGATACGCATATTCAATTGCCACATAAAACAAACGATCACACCCAAAACTAGGCTCCACAACATGCGGAACAAATCTTGCACCACGTTCAACAATTTTTTGATGACACACCTCGACCTGATCCTTAAACACCTGATCATCACCAACCATCACATAACCATCTTTATCCATAGCAGCAATAACTTTTTCTGTTGAAATCTTGGCAAGCTCACTAGCAACCCTACCCGCATCACCCTTAAAAATTGGCCCAAACTTTGCCATAATTGGCTTAACAATCAACTCTTCCCTTTCAACCGGAACATCATACTCTTTATACACACACAAATCAACCCCACTTGCCTTCATATGACAAGATAAATCATAATCCGTACGATAAGCATGACCCGAAACTTCAACCCAACCCCAACGATCAACAAGAACCTCTTGATCAAAACTCTGCGCACTATAATGGGCTTTTTCCCACATAAGCTTCTCAAGAAAACGTTGCCGCTCCATTGGTACACCAAGTTCAACAAGGAGACGCTTCGCCATAGCCATAAAAAATGCTTGCCATTCACAAAGTATAACCTTTTTATCCAAAGCCTCTCTAACAGTAAAAAAAGTAACATCCTCACATTCCTTTAACCGTGTATCACACAACAAAATTGGCAAAACATCCTCTTCCACATCTTTTATGAAACGGCAACTCGGATCGTTTGGATCAAAGAAAAACTCTAAATCAGAAATTGTAAACTCACGCAACCGAATAAGACCTTGACGCGGCGAAATTTCGTTACGCAACGCATGACCAATCTGAATAACTCCAAATGGCAATTTTTCACGTGCAATATTAAAGAGCCGATTAAACTCTACAAAAATATTTTGCGCCGCCTCAGGCCTTCCATAACCAACAGCACCATTATATGGACCAATAGTAGTCTCAAACATTGTTAAATAACGCTGAGGTTTACCAAAATTGCCTTTACAATCTGGACAAACAATCTCGCGAGTAATAATCTCCTGTTCAATCTCACATAACGTCATCTTTTCTGCTTCTTTACTATTTATGCCCTTTTCCTCTAAAAGATGATCAGCACGAAAACGAGTAGTGCATTTCTGGCATTCAACCATAGGTTCTTTAAAATGATCAACATGACCACTAGCCTCAAACACTTTACTAGGTGTAATAACGGATGACTCCATTTCAAAAATACCTATTTTTTTAACAAATAACTCACGTAAACGCGCTTCTACATTCTGCTTCAAACGCGTACCCAATGGTCCATAAGTCACAAAACCGCCAGTTCCACCATAAATTTCAAAAGATGGCCAAAAAAATCCTCTTCTCTTGGCTAACTCATTAATCACAGTAAACTTGTCATATACAGACTCTGAACCTTTAATTTCATTACTCAACTAAGTTATCCCATTTAAAATAGGACTCACAGCAAATTAAAACATTACCATATAAAAACGAACGATTATACAATTTTAGTTAACACTTAACTCAATTTAATTAAAAACAAAATAGATAAAAAATTACGTGTTTTGTAAAAAACTTTACTTGTAAAGCACTAAATGTAAAAATAGCTATGAACGTTCACGTTATTTGTGCATTATATGTTTGTTGTCTCTTCAAAAACTTGTTAATCAATAAATATGTGAAAACCAGACTGCACAAAAACATTAGAAACATCATTCAAACACTATGTATAGTTTCTGCGCATTCATATGCGCTCACATAGTGTTTTTGGAAATTTTTATTGAGGTGTTATGCAGTTTGAAATATTATATTTCATTGATTGTTATCTCATAAATATTAGACCAATTTTTTCCTGTAACATACAACTGCATAGTTTGAGTGTTATAAGCAATACCATTTAACACTGCCTCAGCATTTTCGGCAATATATGGTTGAGCTATTTTGTCTAAATCAATATAGGCTTCAACTTGACCTGAAACAGGATTTATTATTGCAATTTTTGAGCTGTGCCATATGTTTGCGTATATAACACCGTTGATGTATTCTAACTCATTAAGATTTTCCACAGATCCTTCTGCATCATATACACTAATGCTGTCAATAATTTGGTAATTGTTTGTATCCAAAAAATACAGATTCGCCGTACCATCACTCACAACCAAATGAGACCCATCATAAGTTAAACCCCACCCTTCAGTACTAAGGTTAAATTCATCCAACAACTCAAATGTTTCTTTGTCATAAATAAAACCGATTTTATTTTGCCAAGTTAACTGCACAATCCTATTATCAACCACCGCTATACCTTCACCAAAATATTTCTTATCCAAATTTATTTGTTGCAAAATTTTACCATCCACCAAATTCACTCGACGTAAACTGGATGCCCCGTTTATACCTGTACCTTCTATCAAGTTTCCATTATCATCAAAAGTAAGACCCTGTGTAAAAGCTGATGAATTATGCGGATACATTTGAATTATAGTGTAACTATACACTGGGATGTCACCAACTGGTGTTTTGACGTAATTATTTGTATGCGACCAATATGTAGAGATAATTGTTGCCATACAAATAATTATAGCTAAACAGACTATAGCTGTAACGGCGATGTAAATTTTTTTCATATTTAAATTATATGTGTTCAGATTAATATGGGTAATTGTAGAAAATGATTGTTGAATGTAGCGAAACACTTAAGTGTAAAAGATTTTACTTTTGTACATTACTAAAATAGGATGTAGAACCAATTGGCTGTTGAAGGTTTTTTCGAAAAGAAAAGAGAACCAGTAGAAGCTAAAGTCGGAGAGTTAACCCCGCAATCACGAGCGGTTAACATTACGGCCAAAGTAGTATCCAAAACTGAAATACGCGAAATTCCCATGGGTAGAGACGGTTCACCACACAAAGTTAGCGACGCTCTAGTTGGCGACGAAACAGGTACTGTTTACCTAACTCTTTGGGATGATAATATTGAAAAAATGAACGATGGCGACAGCGTACGCATCGAAAACGGATACGTTACTCTCTTCAAAGGAAATATACGCTTAAACATCGGTAAATACGGCAAAATTGAATTAGCCGCAGATCCACTAGATGTTGAAGTAAACACAGAAAACAATGTTTCAAGCAGGACATATGAACAACAACGTAGACCATTTAGAGGCGGCGGACGTGGCAGAGGTTTTGGTGGACGTGACAGAGGCGGCGGATACGGTGGTAACAGAGATAGAGATGGCGGCGGGTACGGTGGTAACAGAGATAGAGGCGACCGACGCGGCGGTGGCGGCGGCGGTTACAGAGCCAGATATTAATCTGTTTGCGTCACTTGCTAAAAGAAACTAACTTCTTTCCTTTTTGCTTTATATTTTTTTTAATTATTTATTATCACATATTTTCAAAGATCATAATTTTCAGGCTTGTTTTTTAGTTTTCAAAATTATTTTCACAAAACTTTAGATAAAAACCTTTGGAAAACTATTCTTCTAAAAACAAACCATAAAAAACAGTAATCCGTAATTCCCGAAATATTTATTACCACAAAAACCGAAATACATAACTGTAAAAGCTTTTTCAAAATACACACAAACCACAAAAATCTGTAAATAAAAACA
>JGI24702J35022_10000454_pt1 | contig 24682 bp, 24 predicted proteins | sample TergutTh196P4_FD_35022 | JGI IMG/M metagenome (IMG submission 35022)
TTGTCGGCCAAGATATTCCCGCCGATGAGGTCGCTTCGATACTAAAGAGGCTCGGCTGCCTAGTCGAGCAGGGCACTGATACGATGACCCTGGCGGTGACACCGCCCAGTTTCAGGCCTGACCTGCTGCGTGAGATCGACCTTTACGAGGAGGTTTTGCGGGTTTGGGGCATGAACCGCGTCACACCTACCCTTCCTGGGGGACGCGACCGGATTGGCAAGATCAACGAAAGCCAGCTGCGTGAGCGCCAAATATCGTCTCTGCTTCGTGCGATGGGCATCAATGAGACTATGACTTATGCCTTCGTTCCCAAAAGTGATGGCGACGACGTGCCCATGCAATTCAGCGATCAAGAGGATTCCGTCGAGGTCATAAACCCGATGAGCGTTGAAATGTCTGTCCTGCGCAGAAGCATCCTGCCTGGCCTTTTGCGGTCGGTAGCGTATAACCTCAACCATGGGACGCCAGACATCATGCTTTTCGAGATGGGAAATATCTTTTTCACCGGAGAAGGGCGCAAACTGCCTAGAGAGAGGCAGAGCCTATGCGTGGTCATGGCTGGTTCCAAGTCGCAGCCGGGCTGGAACAGCAAGCAGACCCCAGTAGACTTCTTCGACGCCAAAGGGCTGATCGAGACGCTGGCTTACGAGCTAAACGTCGCCAAGCTGCGTTTCAAAGAGGGGGACCCGACTGAGCTTTTATGGCTCCAAGCTGGACGTTCAGCCAGCGTGCTGGCTGGCTCGAGCGTTCTTGGCTGGCTAGGCGAGGTACATCCGAAAGTCACAAAGGCCTTCGAGATCGACGTTCCAGTCATAGCTTTCGAGATCGAATACCCGCTGCTGATCAAGGCTTCGAGCATGTTCCGCGACTATGTCGACATACCCCTGTTCCCTGCGGTCAGCCGTGACTTGGCAGTGGTTGTCGACTCATCGGTTGCAGCCGAAAAAGTGTCTCAGGTGATACAAAGCGCAGTGACCAAGCTCTTGGCCGATGTCTTGCTTTTCGATGTGTTCGAGGACCAAGAAAAGATAGGGACGGGAAAAAAGTCGCTCGCATTCTCACTCAGCTATCAAGCCTTGGACAGGACTCTAACTGCTGACGAGGTCGAGGTACTACATCAGAAAGTGATCAAAAAAGTACAAAGTGCCTTAGGTGGAGAAATACGTACTTAAGGCCTGCTATCTGAAAGGGTGCGGCTTACATGTTGGCTTTGGGTTTAGCCAGGGCCAAAGAGTCACACCCTTTTGTTGTAGGTCGGTAAAGTAGCATAGCATTTGGTATGTAAGCTAGAATAAAACGAGTTATCGATCAAATTAAGGCTCGGTGCTGGAGCTATGGGTTTGCACGGTGTTATGATGGTCAGCATTAATCAAGACCGCCTAAGCACGATTTATTGATAGTTATGAGACCGGCCATTTTGTATCGGAGGAAAGACATGAACTTGAGCAAGCGACCCGACGATATGCAGCGCATTACCAATAGCAAACTAGCCGAAGCATTCATCGCTGATCAGATAGCAGCAATCAAGGCACAGGTTGGCGACAATAAAGTCTTATTGGCTCTGTCTGGCGGTGTGGACAGCTCGGTTGTGGCTGCTTTGCTCAATTTGGCAATCGGAAAGCAATTAGTCTCGGTGCATGTGAATACGGGATTGATGCGAAAAGGCGAGAGCGAGGAAGTCATTGAGGTATTCCGGGATCAACTTGATGTGAACCTGGTGTATGTCGATGCTGCCAAGCGTTTCCTAAATGCCTTAGAAGGCGTAGCCGACCCTGAAGAGAAACGCAAAATCATCGGGGCAGAGTTTATTCGCGTCTTTGAGGAAGAAGCCCGGAAACTAGACGATATTGCCTATCTAGCGCAAGGAACCATTTATCCTGACATTCTTGAGAGCGACTCCGTCAAGGCCCACCACAACGTCGGTGGACTGCCCGATGACATGCATTTCGAGTTGGTAGAACCCGTGCGGCTGCTTTATAAAGACGAGGTGCGCATGGTTGGAAGCACGCTCGACCTGCCATACCGAATGGTCAACCGCCAGCCTTTCCCAGGACCTGGACTAGGGGTTCGTTGCCTTGGGGCTATCACGCAAGACCGTCTCGATGCGGTACGTGAGTCAGATGCGATACTCACCGAAGAGGTTTACCGCAATCGTTCTGAAAACGAGATCTGGCAATACTTTACGGTAATACCTGACTTTCGCACGACTGGGGTAAAAGACGGCAAGAGGGTCTACGAATGGCCTGTTATCATCCGTGCCGTCAACAGTGTAGACGCCATGGAAGCAAGCATCCCGCCAATACCGCACACAATGCTCAACCGTATTACTAGGCGGATACTAGAAGAGGTGCCTGGTGTCTGTCGGGTGCTGTACGACCTGTCTCCAAAACCCCCTTCCACAATTGAGTGGGAGTAATTACGAGGCTAGGAACAAAACTATGACTGACCAGCAACTGACAATTCTAGATCTGATCATCGAGACGCATGTAGGGCTAAAGCGCCAGGGGCCAGGCAGCCCTGAGGCGACCAACAAAGCGTTAAGCTTTATAAATGATTTAAAAAGCATATCAAAAACTGCCGACCTGGGCTGCGGGACTGGCGGGCAGACGATGCTCCTTGCCCAAAGGCTTGCCGGGGAGGTCATTGGTGTGGATTTGATCGCTGAGTTCATAGAGGTTTTCAACGAGAACGCAAGGAAGCTTGGCCTCCAAGACAGGCTTAAAGGCGTTGTTGGCGATATCGAAAGCCTTCCTTTTGCACAAGAGGAACTCGACCTCATTTGGTCAGAGGGGGTTATCGACAACATTGGCTTTGAAAAAGGGATCGCCTACTGGTATGGCTTTCTCAAAAAGGACGGTTATATCGCCTTGACCTGTCCCTCGTGGCTAAGTGACAGAAAGCCAGCAGAAATCGAGGAGTTCTGGGTTGACGCTGTTGGAGGCTTGGACACCATCGGACACAACTCATCAGTAATGAAAAAGACCGGCTTTGACCTAATCGGCACTTTCACACTGCCAGAGGAGTGTTGGACATGCAACTACTTCGCCCCGCGGACAGAGGCAGAGAAGGCCTTAGTTATGAAGTACCCTGGTGTAAGAATTGTCGAAGACTTCATAAATGCCAACAAGTACGAAGTCGAGCTGTATGCAAAATACAGCCAATACTACGGTTATGTCTTCTATATTGGTAAAAAGATCTGACTCGGTGGTTCTGCAGCCTTCAACGCATGGCGGCCATTCTTGCCTGGCTTTATGTGGTGCAGGCAACTTGTACCACAGTAGCTATGTAATAAGACCAAGCTGATGCGATTTTGTAACAGCGTCTGTTGAATTATGCACGTCTAGCTTTTCATATAGTTTGTATAAATGTGCTTTGACAGTATTGAGCTTCAATCCGGTCTCTTCACAGATTTGGCGGTTGTTCATGCCTGCAGCTAAGAGCAGCAACATGCGTTTTTGTTGTTTGGAAAGCTTGACTTGGCTTGTTGCCAGGCTGCTCGTTATACCTGGGTAGATGCTTGTGCCTTGGTTTGCCAATAATAGTATCTTACGTATAAAAACCGCGGTGCTGGATTCTTCTGCTTTACTGGACAAACGATTGTAGAGCTTTTTCAGAATAGGTATAACAGCCTGGCCTTCATTGGCAAATATCCTAACAAACCTATATTGTTCAGCAATGGCGACAGCTTTTCCCATCCAAGCAATTGCCTCAGGCCTTTGCTTGTCGTTCCAATATACAATCGACTTGAGAATATACAGCTCTATCTGGTCGAGCGGCCTTTGGTAGTCGATAACGATCTTTTCCAGGTTGGCTATCAAGACAAGCGCTGAAGTAAAGTCCCCAATGGTGATTTTAGCCCGGATGGTCGTAATATACTGATAAATCTGATAAAGCCTGATATCGCTTCCATCGTGAACAGCGTAACGTAACAACCATTCCTCAGCTGCTTCTTTGTCGCCGGTATATAACTTGTATTTAGTGGTGACAGCCTTTAGGTTGTTCATCAGGTATAAGCCTCTTTCTTCTACTATCTCCTGCGCCTTGTCGATCGAGCCCCAAGCACCCTCGATGTCTGGTTCGGCGAAAGCGATCATGGCAAGGTGCATTTGTGCAGAGAACCAAAGCTCAGGATGCGAGCTCTCGTCTAGCTGCCCCAGCACATTTATAGCTTTTTCTTTTGCTTCTTGCAACTTGTTTTGCTCATACAGCAAGCCGCTGACAACCCCGTCCATAATCAACGAGATAGCATTGTTTGAAATAAGGTTGAACCCTGCCACATACTTTGGCACAAGCTCTTCCCAATCATCGCTTAGGTCTGAATAGTCCCGATGGCCTCGATGAAAGAAGGGAAAGTTATAAGTGACACTGGGGGAGGGGACGCTGTCAAAAGCCAGCGGTTTTATGTCATCCAGTGAGTGTTTAAGGATATCTCGCGGTTTGTTCAGCGGATTGGGGAATTGGAACAAAGTGATAGCAGCTAAGAACTTGGGGTCGACATCTGCCCTGTCGCTCTCGAAGTAGACTTGGAGTTTTGCAAACCAATGCTTAAAACGGGCAATATCCCCACTTAAAAGACTGGCCCAGACACAGGGTGCCAATATGTAGGGGTTCAGCTCGATCATCTCCTCAGGGATCTTACCGATAAGGAAGTCATTGATCGAGTTGTAGTATTCCTCGACGCTTCCAGTTGTTGCCCCATAATCGACAATCATTGTGAGAAAACGAACGATCGCATCCTTGTCGCCGCTTTTCATATAATAGTCAAAGGCAGCGTTGAGCATTCCTTTGGCAAACATATAGTCCGCTGATTTTATATAACAGCCTGTAAGGTCGGTTTTTTGCTTGGTTGCCTGGCGGCGTAGAAAGTCCAGCAAAATGTGATGGTATCGATACGAGCCACTAGGCAAACGTACCACCAAGCCGCTTTCGTTCATCAATCTATCGAGTACCCCTGTGCTGTCGCAGCCACATAAGACGTCGCAAAGGTCAGGCGGCAGGTCCTCCAGTATCGAAGTACGAAGCATGAATTCCTTGACCGGCTTGTCCCAATTGTCCCAGACCTCGCTTTCCAGATAGCTGTCAAGATACCTCGTGCTTGAGCTTTGGCTCAGATAGCTTTCACTACCTGGGGACCTTATCGACAGCAGCTCGGCCCTCAAGCCAAGTGCCCATCCCCCGGTCTTCTCCACAATTTTTGTTGCTTCCTCATTGCTCAAGCCAATCCCGAAACCCTGATAGAGCTCTTTGGCTTGATTTTCCGTGAACCGGAGGTCGTTTTCGCAAAGCTCGCTCATTTGTTCCTTGACAGCCAGTCCGGCAAAAGAGGCTGGGGGAGTCAAGCGACTGAGAATGGCAAGCTTGTGAGTCTGTAAAAGCTTGGCAACCATCAGGGGCAAAGTGCTTAGAACTGTTTGGTTTTGGATGAGGTGAAAATCGTCGAGCACGATGACGCTTGGCTCGTTTTGCCCTGGCATCATAGATACCGCTTTGAAAAAATACTCGAAGGGAGCTTTGGCAAAGCCCGTATCGTCCAACGCTGACTGTGCGGCCTTGGCTGCACTTTTGTCCAAGCTGGCAAGGGCAGTCAGGAGGTAACGGCAAAAGACAGCCGGGTCGTCATCGTAGACGGTCAAGGGAATCCAAGCAGCCGGCAAGCCCATCGATGCAAGCCACATGCTCATGGCGATGGTTTTCCCGAATCCAGCGGGAGCATGCATGAAAACGATGTCCTTCTCAAAGGCAGCACTGATCGCATCGTTTACCTCGATGCGGTCGACGAAGGAGCTTGGATATAAGGGTGGGCTCAAGCGGCTTGTCGTCTTGTCCATGTGCTGACCCCTAACTGCTTCCTTAAGCCTTTTCTTATAAATTATGCCAAACCTAACACTGGTTTATATTATTGCACCAAATATTATGATAGCATCCGCATCAAGGCAGGAAACCAAAAAAGGGGAGTCGATGAAGATGGCAAGGAAGCATTTCATTTCATGTATATCCGTACTGCTTTTATGCAGTTTGTTGAGCGGATGCAATATCATTAGGCAAATTGGGCCCTCGACCAAAGGCTCCGCTTCGAGCGAGACGTTCGATAAAGTCCAGACAGGGGAGTGGGAGGGCAGCTTCTCATACAAGCTTGCCAATGGGAAGACCGAGACCTGGCTGGTCTACTTCGACGTAAAAGACGATGGCAAAACGATAACAAGCGTCGAGCTGGTGCACTATATAGGCGAGTTGACTGCCGATACGGATGCAACGGCACTGTTTACAGTCCTGGACAAGAAAATCTCAAATAACGCGTTCGAGTTCTCGCTGACCGAAATGGTATCGTACAGCACGCATACATACAAGGGCAGCGTGACGTTTACCTCCTCGAAGGAGGCATCCGGAAATCTAAACATCGGTGGCGACGATTATAAGTTCACAGCCACTCCGAACACTGCCTGAAGGGTATGCTTGTTGCTAGAACAAGCCTCAGGCCAACAAGCCAGGTAAATGCTCGGCAAATCATCAGCCTAATTCATGTTATCCTGGCTCTATGAAGGATAAGCAAACAGGCCTTCTGCATAAATCTGTTAGTCACTGCATCTGGGCGAGTCAGCCATTGGCAAGGATTGACAGGGGACAAGTGCGCTGAGGCTTAGATATAGACGGGGAGGCAGTATATATGGAGAAACCCACAATCCTGGCAATTGTAGGATCTTTGCGTACCGGTTCGTACAACCGGCAGCTGGCAATAGAGGCTGGGCGTATCATTGCCGACCAGGCTGAGTTCCAACTGCTTGATTTTCATGATGTGCCCCTTTTTAATGAGGACTTGGAGCATCCTGCTCCAGGGGCTGTCCAACGTGTCTACGAGGCTGTATATGCTGCCGACGGGATTTGGTTCTTCACTCCCGAGTACAACCACTTTTTTTCGGGAGTCTTGAAAAACCTGATCGACTGGCTGTCGCGCCCTATCAAAGAAAAGGGCTTTTATGTGCTCAGTGGCAAGCCGGCAGCAATCAGCGGTATCTCAACAGGCTCGTCGGGGACGATGATCGCTCAAGACCACTTAGTGACTTTGATCAGCTACATCAATATGAACGTTATGAACAAGCCGCGTCTAGTTATTGCCAATGCCCTCGAGCAGACTGACAGCCAGGGCAGGTTGGCCCTGACAAGCAGTGCGCCGTTTCTCGAAAGACAAGCAAAAGCGTATGTTCAGTTTGTGATAGAAAACAAGGCATAACGAGGCAGTTTTAGTCTAATCGACAGTCAAATGAGTATACGTTAGGCTAAAGCTGAGTCACAGTACTCGCATATTGGCGGCTTGTTGGCTGCTAGTTTGTTATTGCCACCACAAGAGCTACAGCGAACGACTCTGATATGATCGTCTTTGTCATTTGGCAACAAGTCAGGCAAGACGATAGAACGGCTTTTTTCGTCAATATAGGCATTAGTAAAAAATCCCAGCTCGATCATTTTCTCCAGGTCGGACACCACTTCTGGGTACTCGATCTCTAAAGCAAAGGCTATATCGTTCAATGACCTTTTGTCTTGATTGACGATCTGTGCAATGTATTTGCGGTATCTTTGAGCCATAAGCATTTTGCGCTGTGACAGGCGGATCATCATAAAGCCACCGACTGCAAAGCTTATAGCGAAAAAGATATACAAGATATTGGCAGATATACCGAATTCGTCTAAGCGTACCAAAAATGAAACAGTCGAGATCGCACCAAAGATAAAAAAGCCTATGCCAAAATTCTTTAGGATTTTCGAGTTCCGCATCAAGTCGGTCTTGTCCGACGTCATATGTGTGTACAGTAGATACAGGCCGATGGGCCAAAAAAAGACCAGTAGCCAAATGATGTAGTTAGGTAGTGTTTTTTTGGTTGTGCCTTGGTTGTTCATAATCAAACACCCTTTCTCTGTGAAGCAGTATAAAACATGGCTAAATAGCATGAGACATTAGTATCTAATACGACAATGATATAGATGCTATTTAATTTATCGAGTGCTCTTTCTTATCAGAAACAGCCCCCACCCTTATGCTCGGCTTCTTTGCATGTATAGATTAAAAAGGTACTCTTTTTAAGTAGATCATGCAAAAGCCAAGCAAGCATATTTTAATAAAACTCACAACAGTTTGCATACAGCATAGTGCACATTTTTTGACAATGAAAAACAGCAGTGGTCCATGATCATGGGCTTAATGTGCATCAGAGGGTTTGAAGCGACTAGCCGGTCGCTAGGCGAAGCTGGGTTCGATCGACTTAAAGCGACCATATCCAAACCTAATATCTTAAAAAGCCCGACACCTTATGCTATATGAAAAGAGTCGACCCACGAACCTGTTCAGAACAACTTGAATGGAATACAATCACATGATGGTGGAATAACAGCAAAGGCTACATCGTAGAAATGCTTGCGGTAGCTCGAAGGTGGGAAGGATTGTCTATTAAACAAGTCAAAAAGTGTCGGTCAAGAAATGTGCCCTGTTTGAAATGTTAAAAGGCACAGGCTATCTCATTGTTGTCTGTACCGTCGCTTAGACAGACAGCGGTGTTGTCTCGACACATTGTAGTAACAGTTAGGGCTTGAGTAACAAATATGTATATCTTACAAAGTGCAATAAGAAGCATTCAAACGTTTTTGCAGGCAAATAGCACAGGAGGCAAAATGATGATTCATCGTGGCACACAGGCTATCTACACAGAACGGTTGGTCTTGCGCCAGCTCACTGTCAGCGACGCTGAGGATATGTTTAGGAACTGGGGCAATGACGAGAGGGTCTCTCGGTACATGAGCTGGGAGCCGCACGGGAACATCTCGGTTACCAGGGCTTTGCTCGACAGCTGGCAGGCATCCTATAGGAATAAGGCTTATTACCAATGGGGAATCGAGATGGATGGAGAGCTTATCGGCAGCATCAGCGCGCACAATGTCAACGATATGATCAGATCCTGTGAAGTGGGTTATGCAATTGGCTATGACTGGTGGAACCAAGGGATTATGACAGAGGCCCTGACAGCCTTGATCCAGTTCCTCTTTGAGACTGGCTTTAACCGTATAGCTGCCATACATCGCTTGGAGAACCCGGCTAGCGGTCGAGTGATGGAGAAATGCGGTATGCAGTACGAGGGAGTGATCCGCCAAATAATCCCCGACGGGAAAGGCCATTTCTACGATGTCAAACAATATGCGATTATTGCCAGCGACGTTTTATAAGGATATATGCCCAGAAGGCTTTCCGACAAGGCCCCTCTCTCATGGGCTTCTCCACATAATTAAAGAAGGGGGCGTGCTTGGTCGGCTTGGCAAAGGGCCTTTGTTGGTGATGGCGTTCTGTTTGCTGTTGTCCTGTATGCCACTTTCGGCCTGCTCTAGCAAACAACAAGACGACGAGGGTACCAGCGGGGCCTATTATCAAGAAGAGGCCGATGCCAATGGGATCAGGCTGCGGCTGGGCAACAGCACCTACCTTGTGAACAATTTCTACCGTGAGCAGTATAGTGGGGATTGGTATTCGCAGATTGTCCGGATGGATGACCAGCAGACTGCCCAGCCTAGCGAGGCCTACCGTGTGACGGGGTCAAGCGAGTCGGCGCCCAATATATATCTTTTATACGGAAAAGGCGAGGAATTATACTTTTTTCAATCATTTTGGAACCTGGCAGGCGAGACTGAGTACCATGAGCCCCAACTGTACTGCCTTAATGTCAATGATGATGACGGCGAGGCCAGGCCAATGGAGTTTTATCTGGCATCTAGGAATGCTGTCCCCGACCAGTATATCGATGCCTTCGAGCGTGTACGCGAGATGGAGGCTTTGACAAAGGTCGAGTTTACGCTCGGAATGCCCTTCGTGTTCTATAGCCAGCTTCATATCGATGGGAAATACGTTTATTTTGTCGAATCCTATGGTGGCTATTACGAGCAGGTCTTTGTGATGCGGCTGGACAGTACCAGCGGGGGAGTGGAATGGTTCGAGGGCGGTCCTTTGAGGCAGAACGAAGGTTGGCTTGTTAGCCTGATAAACGATGGGTATATCTATTATCTATACAATGACTACGACAGTGAGGATTCGGCTGGTGCCGGTTGGTACCGGGCCAGGGTCGCTGATTTTATGCCTGAAGAGCTTGTCAGCATCCAGGGGCAGGCATTCTTGGACAACCTGGTAGTCAAAGGCCGCTTTTTATACTGTGTAACCTCAAGCCACAGTATCCAAGGCGACCCTGATAGCGAGGATTTTGCTATCGAGAGCGTGTACAGGCTGCACCGGATTGACCTGGAGAGCTTGACTGGGACAGATATCATGCAGTCTGCCAGCATGTTTCGTTTTGATATAAACGACAACAGCATCTATTACTTCGGTCAGAACAGCGACTTGCATAAATGCAGTCTTGATGGCAGCAACGACCAGCTGTTGATCGCTAGCCAGGACTACTTGCTAGTCAGGGAGGTGTTCTTATCGGGCGAATGGATATACTATCAAAACGACATACTTTGGTACCGGCTGGCAATCGACGCCCATGAGCTTCCCATCGAGCCGATCGTCATCGAGCCGATCGTCAGATAGGCGGTCTTTGTACAATTGGCTCTAGGCAATGCGATTTGTGTCTAGGTTAAGCAAAAGGGCAGTGAGGCTTTTACTGATTGCCAGCCATTGAAAGGGCTTGACGGTTTTTCCCGCACAGCCACTGCGGACGAAGTGGCAAGAAAGACTATACGAGGCTATCTGGTGAACGATAAAAAACATAATTTCTCGAATGACTACAGCGAGCTGGCGCATCCCCAAGTGTTGCAAGCCCTGGCAGCTGCTACCGGCCAGTTCAGCGGCTATGGCGAGGATGTCTACTGTCAAGCTGCCAAGGACCTGATCAAACAACGCTGCGGAGAGCCGGCGAGCCAGGCCGATGTGCATTTTGTCAGCGGGGGCACCCAGGCCAACCTGATCGTAATCTCCTCGATCCTACGCTCCCATGAGGCAGTGGTTTCCACGAGCCTCGGCCATATCTACACCAACGAGACAGGGGCCATCGAAGCCACCGGCCATAAGGTCTGTGCCGTGCCTACTGTCGACGGCAAGCTGGACGCGTCCAAAATCGACGCCTTGTTCGACGAATACGACAACGAGCACCATGTCAGGCTAAAAGCCGTCTATGTCTCCCAATCTACCGAGCTTGGCACGGTCTACACCCCTGACGAGCTCGCCGCTTTATCGGCTTACTGCAAGAACCAGGGACTGTACCTGTTTGCCGACGGTGCCCGTCTCGGATCCGCGCTGAACAGCAGGGCCTGGGGCTTGGACTACGCCGACTTTGCTGCGCTGGTCGACGTGTTCTATATCGGTGGCACCAAGAACGGGGCGATGTATGGCGAGGCCATAGTCATCACCAACGACGAGCTAAAAGCCGACTTCCGCTACAACATCAAGCAAAGAGGGGCGCTTTTGGGAAAAAGCGCAGCCATGGGCATCCAGTTCCAAGCGCTCTTTGAAGACCGGCTCTACGACCAGCTGGCTCAACACGCCAATGCGATGTGCCAAAAACTCAGCGAGGGAATCACTGCCCTCGGCTATAAGCTGTTCAGCCCCCAGCAGACTAATATGATCTTCCCGGTCTTTCCGACGGACATCGTCTCCCAGATGCATGCCCTGTATGACTTCTACGACCGCGAGCCAGTCGGCGACGGATTTGCCGTGCGCCTGGTGACTTCCTGGGCGACCCCTGTCGAGATGGTCGACCAATTCCTAGAAGACCTTGCCGAACTGTCCTGACCTTTATGTGGAGAAACCCATAGCCTCGCCCTAGCAGCTCAAACGCTACTGTGAGCAATGCTTTTCCAAGCCATCGAAGTGGATGTGCCTTTGTTATAGCTTAAGCTTCGGCTCTTGCTTGTATCGGTAGTGCTCGGAATTCGCTGATGGAAGATAGTATACTAATAGTGACCTATAGGTTAATACTAACTGCCATAGGCTTGTGCTTATGAGCATCGTGCGTTCGAGAGTCGGGCCTGATCTGCCACTGATTGACGATTGTCTGCGATTTTGACGGGCGAATTCGGGTAAAAAATTATGTTACTTCGCTTAAGCAAATTCCTGAACAGGGCTTTTGCATTTTCGCTTATTTTGGAGCAGCGAGAAAATTGCAGACAATCGTCATTTACTAGCAACTAGCCGTTTTTTCTTATAAAACATACTATAAAGCTAGCACTTTTTTAGCTGCTTGGGGTAGCTGGCAAGGTGGTCAAGGCCGTTTTCGTTGGCTATAGGGGCTCAGCCGACGATCTTGCCGTCGGTTGCAATGACGGCTACTTGAAGCGGGATTCCTAACTGGGCTTTGTCCATAGCGGAGGCTGTAGCATTCTCCAGGGCTCGGCAGCAAGGTACTTGCATCCGGGCGACCGTGACGCTTTTTGGGCCGTTCATAAAGACCTGGGCCAGCTTTTCAAAGTAGTCAGCCTCGTCCAGCTTTGGGCAAGCAATCAAAACTACATGATTGTGGCCATAGTCCTGATGAAAGCGGGAATAGGCAAAAGCAGTGCAGTCGGCGGCAATGAGCAGGTCGGCTTGATGGAAATATGCTGACTTCGTGGGAGCCAGTTTAAGCTGGATAGGCCAATTCATTAAGGCTGGTCCCGGTGCTGTGACTGGCAGTGCTACAGCCTGCTCGGCCTGTTCACCTATGTTGTCAAACAGCACGTCGCGTGCTTTGAAGCTAATCGCATCGGTCGGACAGACAGGCAGGCAGTCGCCCAAGCCATCACAATAATCCAAAAAGACAAGGCGAGCCACTCCGTCGATTATCTGTATAGCTGACTCGTGGCAGGCTGATACGCACTCTCCACAGCCGTTGCATTTTTGGGGGTCGATAGAAATGATCTGTTCCGGCATGGTCTGCCCTTTCTTTTGCAGGCTAGTAATACAAGCACTCCAGGGCTACTCACTATACTATAATAATTACAACACATATGTCGTAAATACAACAACCGATCAGAAAGTTGAGGCCCAATGCGCAAAACAAGACTAGGGGAGCGTGAGATATTCGAAACCGTGAAAAGGAACTCTTTGTTCGCTGATGTTGCCTATAGTGACTTCGTGCGTATGTTTGATTGCCTGTCGGCTAAGACATACAGCTACCGTAAAGGGGAGCTTGTCCTAACGGCTGGCGACCATGTTGATTTCTTCGGTATTGTGCTCAAAGGAAGCGTGAGGGTCATTCGCGAGGACATCCATGGCAATGCGGCAGTGATCTCAGAGCAGACAGCGACTGACAGCTTCGCCGAGGTGTTCGCCTGTGCCGGGGTCACCCAAAGCCCGGTGTCCGTCCTAGCTATGGAAAAAACCGAGGTCTTGATGATCAGCTCGAAACGGCTGCTTGAGACCTGTACCAACAGCTGCCCTTACCATGTGGCGATGATCGGGAATCTGATTAGGACAATCGCCAACAAAGCCATAGACCTCAGCCAACGCGTAGAGATGCTTTCGAAAAGGACCACTAGGGAGAAACTAATGAGCTACCTTGAGCTTTATCGAGGAGCAGCCCAGCGGTTCGAGGTCCCGCATAACCGCACGGAGCTCGCACGGTTCTTAAGCGTGGACCGCAGCGCGATGTCCAAAGAGCTGGCGCGCATGCGTGACGAGGGCGTCATCCGCTTCGAACGGAACAGCTTTGAGATCCTAGACGATGAAGGCTAATAACGAGTATGCAAAGCCCGGGCATGCAGGAGCATTGCCAAGCCGACCCCTAGGACAGACCCAGACAAAGCACCGATTATTACAGCAAGCCAAAAGATGCTGGCAAAATAACTCAAGCCAATAAACAAGCCGGTCAGCGAACCAAGTACAAGGCCGATCAGCACCCCGCCGCTGTAATAAAGGCCGACTGAGGCTTGTTCAGCCATGAAGGCGCTCCCACGATCAAGGCCAGTATAGTCCAGCAAGTCAAAATAACGGCCAAAGTGCTCTGCGTAGTGCTCGCTTAGCTCGTTTGCGCTCATAGATCCGCTGTCGAAGGCAAGCTCACGGCTGGCCTGCTCCAGGGCGTCTTCGGGAGATACCCCTTGAGAAATGAGGTCGCTGATAAAATCAGTCATGTAAGCGGACAGGTCAGCTTGGGACTCCTCGCTTTGGGATGATTGTATTTTAAACTGGCTCAGCTTGCGGTTTATTTTGCCTCGGGTCCGCGACACCTTGTCTTGCAGCTTCTCCCAATATGTCATTTGGGCACGGTCAAGGTAGTAGCGTGATTGTTCGCGGGCGAATTCGTCGATTAAGGGGATAAGCTCAGGCGGTAACGCTGGGCCCTGGTTCTTTTCTGCCTGGTTCGGTCGGTCAGTCATATCGTTAGCCTTTCAGCTCGTTGATTCGGGATTGGACGAACTGCCACCTTGTCCAAAAAGCATCAAGTTCGTCCCTTCCCCTTTTGTTCAGCTCGTAGAATTTGCGCGGAGGCCCCATCTCAGAGGCCCGGCGGGTCGTAACTACCATTCGTTTGCGCTCCAAGCGGGTCAAAATGGTGTAGACAGTGCCCTCAGAGATATCAGGGAAGCCTAGAGCTTGTAGCCGTTTGACGATCTCATAGCCGTAGATCTCGTTTTGGCTGATGATCTCTAAGACCATGCCTTCCAAAACCCCTTTGAGCATTTCGCTAAGGTTGTCCATTCACTCCTGGCCTCCTTTGCCCTTGTTTGTTTTGCTACTATGTTATACCAAGTACCAGTATTATGCGATGCGAGGTAGTCATTGTCAAGAGGCTTATTGCCTTTTTTAATAAACAGGCCGCAGCGCGCTAGCCAAGTCAGTTCGGGTATTCGATAAACCAGGCTTTTCTAACACCAGATCGGCTAATATATGCGCGCTTTACTGGTCATGGGGAGACAAAAAAAAGTCTTGCAGACCTGCAAGTTTCGTGAGAAGATACGGCATTAAGGCACAGAAAAGGACCACCATGGTGGTTCTTTATTAGTCTGAAGGAATAGGGGAGTAAGTGAAAGAGCGCAAGATCGTCTCAACTGAAAAAGCTCCTGCGGCTATTGGTGCATACTCTCAAGCCAATGTGCTTGGAGGGGACCTGATCATTACGTCAGGCCAAATACCGATCGACCCATCGACAGGCGAGCTTGTTGGCTTTACAGTGACAAGCCAAACCGAGCAAGTCATCGAGAACCTGAAAGCCATAATCGAAGCTGCGGGGAGCAGTTTGAATGATGTCGTAAAGACTACCGTCTATCTAACCGACATTGGCAGCTTTAGCGAGTTCAACGAGGTCTACAGCCGCTATTTTAACGGTGACGCCTTGCCGTCCAGGACTACCGTGGAGGTCACTGAGCTGCCCAGAGGGTCCTTAGTGGAAATAGAAGCAATCGCAATAAAGAATTCCTGAGAATATCATTGGTTGGTTGATCAGTCACCGGCTGTCGGGCCTGTAGTAGTTACAAGAAGCAGGGCTTCACGCCTGTACTTGGCAGGAAGCGCCTCAGTAGCTGGTAAAACATGATGCTTTGGCTGTAAGGCAAGCTAGGGTCGAAGCGTGCCAATAAAGCACAGGCTAAGGGTTTCTCCACATGTAGAAAAGCGGCTAGAAGGTATCCAGCCGCTTTTTCGTCAGCCTAAAGAACGGGGTTTTTGATGGCCCATTCGCGGCCGTAGACTTCCATTTCGTCGCGGTAGTAGTCCATCAGGCCAGGGGTGTAGAGGGTCCCGTTGGGAATGCCGGGGAAGAAGCGCCCTGCGGGGCAGTAGGTGTCGATGACCCGGCGGACCTCGGCGCGGACGTCAGACTCGGTGGCGGTCTCGATGTCGACCTTGGGGCCGTCGAATCCGCCGACCATGGCCAGCCTGCCCTCGGTCACGCGCTGGATTTCCACGATGTCGTTTTGGGCGATCACGCCTTGCCAGGCGTCAATGCCCATCTCGACCATGTCCAAGACCAAAGGCTCGCAGATGCAGTCAGCGTGATGGAGGAAGAAGATTCCCAGTTCATGGGCCTTAGCGACTATTTCGGTGTGCAAGGGCTTGATCAGCTTGCGCCAGACGTCGGGCGGCAGGAAGATGTTGCGTTTGTGCCCCCAGTCGTCATGGAAGAAAATGACGTCAGGGTGTATCGCTGCCGCCACTTCCTCGAGATAGGCAATCTTGTAGTCCTTGATGACGTTTAGCAGCTCAAAGACCTTGTCAGGGTACAGCAGGTAGTTGGCAAGGGCGTTCTCCAGGCCCATCAGGTGGTGGGAGCGCTCGAACAGGCCCCCTCCAGACATAACCGCGAGGTACTTCTCGCTGCGGTCGACCTCCGAGGCCATCTGGATGGTCTCGCTCCAGTCGGCTCCCCGTACCTCGGGTACTTGCAGGTAGCTCTCCCAGTGCTCGATGTCTGGGATAGCCAGCGTCTCCGGGCGGGCAATGGGGTGCGCTCCAGGTGCACCCTCAGGCCATATGTAGGTAACGCCCCATTCGTCTTTTGTCTCTGGGCCGCCCGGTGTCGGGCGAGTGCTGCGCAGTGCTGGAGGATCGAAGACCATAGCTAGGCTTTGCATGAAATCGAAATAGAAATCGGGCTGTTGACGTGCCAGGATCGCTTCTGCGTTTTCTCTTAACGTGCGCATTCTTGCTCCTTGTCATCTTGAAAGCGGTTACCGTTTGTGCGGCGGGCCGGCCTAGGTATTGGGGCACATAGGCTTGCATAGGCTGCACTGTGCTGCGCAAAACATCAGCCTGCCCAAGGCATTGGCTGCCCAAACGGCTTTCATGCATTCTACCAGTTGGCGAGTTGGCGACGGTATTAAAAACCCATCTGCTTGAGCTCGGCTACCATCTCGACCCACCAGGCCAGCACATCGAAGCCGTCGCGGCTGATCGAGTCTTGACGGTCGTAGGGAATACCGAAGAGCAGCGCCAAGAAGACAATGAAACTGCGGTTGGTTATCTCGATGTGCGACAGGCCCATCTCGCCTTCGGCGTTTAAGACGCCCTGGTAGTTGCCGAAATCGCTGGACCAGGCTGGAACCACCCCGTCATTGTCGCCTTCGACAACCTGCAGGATCGACGAGCTCAGGGCAAAGGCCCCACTGTCGCTGATCTTTCTCTTGATCGCCGAGAAGCTTTGAAAATAGACATCGTCAGGCAAGGGATAGTGCTCGTTGAACTCTTGCATGGTCCTCTCGCTCAGGTCGTCAAGCACATAGAGGAAGGCCGGGTTGCTGTCTCCTGACAAAATGAAGAAGACGTCCAGGGGCGTGGTCATTACCCGTTTTACCAATTCTGGAGTAAGCGCTATCCAATTCAAGGACTTAATGCCCAGATGGGGAGAAGAGAGCGTGCTGATCGAGGCGATCCGGTTGTGCATATCGGGCAGGGTGGCCAAGACCCTGGAGTCCAGCCCGCCTTTGGAATGGGCGATGAGGTTGACCTTCTCCACATGCTCTGTTTTCAGTATCTGCAGGATCTCAGCGCGCAGCTGCTTGGCATTGCTCTCGTACCTTCCCCAGGCATCCTGGGTGCTGACGTAGACCCTTGCCCCGTACTGCTCGAGCGTTTCGGGTATGCGTCCCCAGTAGGCAAAACGCTCAGCCCTGCGGCTGGCAACGCCATGGACCAGAAGTATCGGCCATCGGGTGGCACACTGATAGCTTGGCGAACCAGGGTCAGTTCTTGTAATATCAGTCATTTGTCATCTTCCATCACTGCTCGTCCAACAATAACTACCAGCAGGTTTGTTGAGCTGTTGACTCTATCTGGCTGACAATCCCCCCACTAGGCTTTGACGATGATTATTGCAGATTGTGCTATTTGTGTCATCTCCCATATCGGCAAGGGCTTGCTGTGGGGAGGGGAGCACTGTTTGCCGCCCTTTGCCCTTTGGCATGCCTGGCAACACTTGGTGTGGGATATCATACGCTTTTGACAACCAAAATCGCCCAAATCAGGCTATTTTGGTTGTCAAAAGCGTATGATATCCCACAATCGACCAAAAGCTTGGCACATCTTGAGGGTGGTCTGTCCAAAACAGACAGCATGCTAACGACAGCTGGCCAGTACAATAAGCAATGGGCATAAATAGCTAACAAGTAAAAGGACCGGTCTAGAAAAGCGCAGCTACTCTACATTCCGGCGAATGTGATGTCGAAGATTTCTATTCGACAATGGTCGTCAAAGAGCCCTAATATATTTCAGGTACCTAACAATATTGCGTAGTGTACTATAATGGCGAGGAAGAGCCAGCCAAATCTAGATTCAGAGGGCTGTTCATGTTTGTTGATATAATGCCAATATTCGTTCGTTATAAATAAAAGCTATTAGGTTAGCTAATAAGCGAGGGAGGCTTATTACGATGTCTAGCAATCAAAAACGAATTTCCTCGGCAATCACAGTTATCATTTTGTTCGGTGTCATCAGTATGTTGGGCGACATGGTCTATGAAAGCGCCCGTGGAGCAAACAGCCAATACTTGAACCTGATAGGCATAAGCGCTGCCCAAGTCGGGCTGGTATTTGGCATCGGCGAGTTCATCGGGTATTTTCTACGGCTTATAGCAGGAGTCTTGTCAGACCGTAGCGGACGGCACTGGTTGTTCATCTTTGTCGGCTATGGCTTGTTGATAGTCGTACCCTTGCTCGGCTTAACAATGAACTGGCCCATACTGATCGTCCTTATCCTCACAGAAAGAATAGGCAAGTCGCTGAGGAACCCAGCAAAGGACACAGTGCTCTCTGGGGTTGCAGAAGACCAGGTAGGCATGGGCTTTGCTTTTGGCTTGCAAGAAGCCCTTGACCAGATAGGCGCCCTGGCTGGCCCTTTGGTGTTTACCCTTGTGTTCTATCTTGTAGGTAAAAACGGGGTCGCCGAGTATCAAACATCCTATAAGGCCTTGATCGTCCCTTATGTCTTGCTAATGGTGTTCCTCACTTTCGTGTATCGGAAGTTTAAACGTGATCGGCTTGATGACGACTTAGCAATCAAAGAATACCGTTCTGAGAAACTACCGCGTATCTTTTGGATTTATACGCTCTTTACCTTCTTCTGTACATTGGGGTTTGTCAACTTCAGCGTTGTGGGATACCACTTGAAGGCTACGAACCTACTCAGCGACGGAAGGATAACCTTGCTCTATTCTGCGGCAATGGGGATCGACGCGATAGCTGCCTTGGCCTTTGGCAAGGCCTATGACCTGCGCAAGCAGAAGACCGGCGTCAAGTCTGGCGGCCTGACAGTGCTTGCGGTTATTCCGTTTTTGACCCTGGTCATACCGATGCTTACACTCGGTGGCTCTGTGGCCCTTGTAATCATTGGAATGCTGGTGTTCGGCATTGTCATGGGAACCCACGAGGCAATCATGCGCTCGGCTATTGCCGATATAACCCCTTACTACAAACGCGGGACAAGCTTTGGAATGTTCAATACCAGCTACGGGCTGGCTTTGCTGATAGGCTCATCGGTGATGGGCTGGCTTTACGACCTGGGCCAGTTCAATTTCATCGTGCTTTTAACCGTCGCCACAGAAGCCGTTGCTGTCGTCTTGTTCGTCTGGATGGCACGCTCCATCTCAAACGAAAAGAACGGTACTGACTCATAGGCACACGCTAATCGAGCCTGTGTTACAAGGCCCCATCACCCGAATACTTAGCCTATCGTGTCGCTTGTCTGAGCCCTTAAACTGCCTAGGTTCTTGCTTGGGTTGCTAATCTATTATGTGGAGAAGCCCGTTTGCGTTGCTCTGCTTGTTACTTGGTTTGAATAGTATCGAAACACCCATGTCAGCCACGATTATGCTAGCTTTGGGGTATATAATATAACAAATGCAATCAGGTAGGGAGAAATCTATGAACGAGCTAATTAACGTCGATCCTGAGGAGTTCAGGCAAGCGGCAAGCAGGCTGGATACGGCACTGGAGTCGTTTAAAGCCGTCGCCTCATCATTCTCGCAAGAGTCATATGACAGGCTGGAAGGCTTCAACTCCGACTTCATCTACCAGCTCAAGCTGGTTATCAAACACATTGGCCAAGAGTCTGGCCCTAGCCTCTTTTCGGCTATAAGAGAATACCAGGAAGGGATCGCTTTGCTGGCTGATGTCTTTGAAAGCGCAGACAGTTCTATCGCAGACGAATTATAAGTGAGGAGGCTTTACCAGTGTATATAGCAACCAACCATAAGAGCTACACCCTGCACAAACTGGAAGACATCAAGTATGACTTAGACAAATACCTAGGGCGAATGGATCTGGAGAACAACACTGCTTATGACGAGGTCGAGGCTATCTTCAATAAGCTCAAACGTGAGATAAACGAGTCGATCTCCAAGATCAACAACATCCCGTTATAGGAGCGTCAAGCAACATGAAACAAGACATCAAGGTAAACTACGGGCAGCTGGACGGGTTGTTGGACTCGATATCGTTTTATATCTCCAGTGTTAACGAGCTGGCAGACGCCGTCAAAGCTATAGATTCGCTGCTTGCCAGGTCGTCTGGAGAGGCAGTGACAGCCTTGTCCGAGGTAAAGCAACGCATAATAGATCTAATTGACAAGTACGGCGAGCAGCTTAAAGAACTCTACTCTCTGATCGACTGCTATGTCTTTGATATGACAGCCGAGATACAGCCTTTATCAAGAGCCTTTATGACCAGGGCAGACAGTTACCAGATAAAAAGCAGCATAAACTCGGTGTCCAGCGCCGCTGTGATCAATCGCTAGTCGGTGCATGTCCAATCCGGCATGACTAATGACGGGATCCCATTGCCCGATTATTATATCCAGAATGCGAGGCTTATAGACAATGAGATAGTATCGATACAGGCCAAGATCAACCAGGCAATCAGGCAGTTGAGGATCGATGTTGTTCCAAAGGTCGTCCGTTATGAGGAGATAGACGACGAGTACCGTGCAAAGGCGCATGCCTTCTATCTTAAATATGTAAGCCAAGAGTCAATACAGGAGGATCTTCGCCTAGAGCAGATAGAGTCCAACAACCATTATGTGCTAGGCGCGTTGAGACGGCTCTGGGACATGGGCAGCGGTCTAGTTAGTTTTATATGGAACGGCTTACGCTACTCGAGCGCCATAGAAGCAGGTGTTGAACCACCCGACGATGTATATGACCATGTGATTAGTGCCGTCGATAGCATGCAAAGAATCATTGACGACCCTAGGCTGATTTACGAAGACCCCATTAAAGATTTTACCGATATGTTCGATGAGGATCCTGCTTATGCGCTGGGTTATGTCACACCGGACATTATCATGACAATAATCTCGCTTTATCAGGCATACAAGTCGTTGATCGCCTTTCTGGAAAAGCAGGGCCTGCTAGACGATGTAGGAGGCTTGGCTAGCCATGTAGACGATGGCTTTGACGTAGCCGACGACATCGCACGCCATTTAGACGATAGTTTAGACGGATCAGACGAGATCATCCGCCACCTTGACGACGGTATGGATGTAGCTGATGACGTTGTCAAGAAATATAACGTTGCTGATGACATCAGAAGAATCCCTGACGAGTATCGTGACTTAGATTTTACAATGACTGGAGACGAGTTTTTGAATGAGTTTGTCGACCCGAAATATCATGATACTGTTAGAGAAGCTTTCGGCGAATATTGGGATAATGTCAGGGTAACACGAATTACTAAGGACTTAGCAGCATACCGTTATTATGGAGGGAAAGCAGACGCTGCAGGTCATTATTTTGTTCCATCAAAAGTCGACGACCCAGTTTCATTGTTAGCATTACCTGAAGGAAACACTGCTGAGCTTATAGCTGAGGTAACCATTCCAGAAGGGTCAGTAGTGCTGGAGGGGAGAGTAGCTCCCTTAAACAACCAGCCTGGCGGTGGGTTCCAGATCTACTCTCCAGATAAATTGTATCCAAACTAGAAAGGAATAAGATGGACTACACAATTGAAGACTTTAAGCGGGACATAGAAGAGGTCCTTGTCGCATGCCAGGAGGAGATCCAGGCTATCCAAAGCGGCGAGAAACGGGATGCGACAGTTTGGCAGATCGAGGAGTATATAATTCCTGAGATGGAAGACTTGCTTGAGAAGATTAAGACTGGCTCGCTCCCAGAGAAGAAGAGCAGGTATATCAGTGCTGCTCAACAGATTATGAAGAACTGGAGCTGGGACATTCGATCCGATGAAAAGCTAACTGACTTAATAGGTTGGCTGGACACCAACTATCACCGACTAGAGCCTTGATGCGAGGTTCTACAGGTATAGATTAAATAGGCCCATAATCAGTCATGTCAAGACCTAAGTTTATTTATCCGAACGAAGCTTGATTCCCGATCAGGTTGCACCCGTACTAGAAAGGTACATAAGTGGACTACACAATAGAAGACTTTAAGCGGGACATAGAAGAGGTCCTTGTCGCATGCCAGGAGGAGATCCTAGCCATTCAAAACGGCGAGAAACGGGAAGCGACTGTGAGGTAGATCGAAGCCTATATCATACCGGAGATGAAAGACTTGCTTGAGAAGATAGAGACCGATTCGCTTCCAGAGAAAAAAGACAGGTACATCGTTGCTGTCCAACGGATATTAAAGAACTGGAGCTGGGACATTAGATCCGATGAAAAGCTAACTAACCTACTAGGTTGGCTAGACACCAATTATGGCCGACTAGATCCTTGACGCAAGATGTTGCAGTTATTGAAGAAAAGCCGAGGGCTAACCAAGCCGAGGCTGGGACATTGACAGCCACCATAGAATATATTTATCAGGATAAACGCCGTGGTTTTATCCACATGTATAAACAATACGTAAGTGAGTAACTTATAGAAGAAGGAGCAACAATGATCGATGTAAACCAACCTTTAGAGAACCCAGAGCTGGTAGCTGCTATCAGCACTGTGAACAATGAGCCGAACCAGAAGAACGAGCTGGCTCTAGTCGATTTGTTGGTAGAGGCGCATTTTCTGCTACCGATAAGCGATGTCGGTGGGCTGCCCTCCGCCAACGACCAGGGCGAGATTGTGCTTGAAAGCGATACGAAGGTGTCGTTCGTGCTTATTGCAGACGCAAGCAGCCGCCAATGGCTGGCCGGGTTCACTGATTGGCAAGCCCTGCGTGCCTGGCGCGTCAATCCTGAGGAGAAAACATGGGTCATGCCGTTTGACGATGTTACAGCCATGGTGCTGGACAACGCCGCATTACAAGGCTTTGTGCTCAATTATGGTTCAGAAACATTGTATTTCACCAAGGAGCAGATCACGCATCTCAAAGCCCGCAAAAGCATGCTTATGCAGGAGAGCAGTTCGGAGGCGCCGCAGGGTGCACCAGGTGAGAAGCCAAGCGAGCTGGTAGTGGCAGTCAGTACTGTGTTGATGGGTATCCCCGAGGTCAGTCGGGCCTGGCTGACTCTAATGCAGACAAAAGAGGGGCCGAGTTTTGTGATCGTCCTCGACACTGCTTCTATGGACCGTTCGGTTTTTGACAAGGTGGGGAACACTGCTGCCAGATTCCTGCCTGCGGGGATTTTCCTTGACATCATTCCTTACAGTGAGAGGTTTGCTGCTGATGCTGTTGCAGGCAAAAAGCCGTTCTATGTAAAGCAGTAATACTTGTCCATTGCAATGGACAGAAGGTATAACTATGCAGTTAACTAACAAGCTGCTTAAAACGGATTTGACGATGTAACCCATGCTACTATCATAGAGTCTTGACTTTGACGTTACGTTAAGGTTTATAATCGCCCAATCTACTCAAAAGGATGAAAAGGCGATGTACACTATCAAGGAATTGTCAAATATGGCTGGGGTCAGCACACGGGCCATCCGCTGGTACGAGCAACAAGGCCTGATCAAGCCACAGCGGCTCACGAACGGTTACCGGGTCTATAGCCCAATCGATGTCGACCGTTTGCAGCAAGTGCTCTACTTTCGCGAGCTCGGGCTGGGACTCAAAGAAATCAACCAGATCATGAACGAGGCAGGCTACGACCCGCTTGCTGCCCTTGAGCAGCAGCTGACTGCATTAAAGCAGCGGCACCACCAGACTAGCCTCTTGATCTTGAACCTAGAAAAGACAATCGAGTTAAAAAGGCATGGTATCGAAATGAACGACGACGAGAAATTCGAGGCATTAAAGCAGCAGTCGCTGGCTCAAAATGAACAGAAGTACGGCGAGGAGGCTCGCGCCCGCTTCGGCGAAGACACAGTTGAAAAGGCCAACCGGCGTTATGCTGGGTTAAGTAAGGAAGCATACCAGCAAATGGAGGCACTGACAGAGAGCCTAAACTCAGCATTGGCTGCAGCGGTAGCCAACGGCGACCCGAAAAGCGACGAGGGCTTGGCAATTATGCAGATGCACAAGGAGTGGCTCTGCATCTTTTGGCCTGAGTACAATGCCGAGATGCACCGCAATCTGGCTCAAATGTATGTCGATGACCCAAGGTTTAAAGCATACTACGATGATATTGCTGAAGGTGCTGCTCAGTACCTGTATGAGGCTATTTCCTTTTGGGCAGAATAGGTTTCGTAAGCAAGCCTGCTGACCAGTCCATGCGCTAGAGCCAAGTGGGTTTATCCACATAAATATTCGGCTGGAGATAGCCTGGACGTTGTTTATAGCTTCTGGCTAGATTAACTGACATACCCAATACTGACCAGGTCAACTTGACCAAGTCCGATATCAGCTGTTACAATCAAGCCGAAAGGAGCAATACCATGGCTATTATCATGAATATCCAGGAAGCTAAGACCAAC
>JGI24702J35022_10000455_pt1 | contig 24626 bp, 20 predicted proteins | sample TergutTh196P4_FD_35022 | JGI IMG/M metagenome (IMG submission 35022)
TTTCGCGCCAGGCTAAGGTAGACCTCGACATCGCGACGCGGATCGATAATCGCCATAACACCGGCTATCGGACAGCCAACGGCATATGAAAAACAACCCAAACCAGGCGTAGTTATTTGCTCAAAATACACGGCAAACCTCCATCAACAGTAATTTTACCTAAGCAACAACAGCTCAAGAGTGGCAAACAAACTACCGGTATCGCGCACCTGTTGTGGCTGCAAGGCGCTCTCAAGGGTGGTTACGTTCAGTTGGTGCGACAAACAGTCGCCTTAACTCAGGGCACCACAGCGCTATAGCGCTGTTTTCCACATACCATGCAAATTGCAGTAGGCGTAGACAGCTATGGCTCTCTCTTCCCAGAAACCGAATGATACTTTTGGTTCATCTCCCACATTCAAATATCTGTAATGTCCGCCATTTTCAGTTTCGACATACACAAACGAAATGTGATGAGCTTCTTCCATAGGGTGCGGCACACTGCCGACCTGAACACTGACACCGCTATCGCCAAAACTCGTTACCTCGGGCAGGTGTTTTTCCATACCTTCCTCGGCAGTATGCACCACAATCTCGGCCATTTTGCGGTCGCAACACATAAGCGGATTAGCACTGTCGTTAACCAGTACAGCTATATTGCCACATTGTTGGCAGAAAAAGAATTTAAGCTTGTTACTCACAGTCGCCCCCTTTTAGTAATTAATAACGCGTATTTCAAAATAAGCCTGCGGATGAGCACAGACCGGGCACTCAGCCGGTGCGTTTTCACTATCTACAATATGACCGCAATTACGACAAATCCAAATCGTCTTTTCTCTCTTGGCAAATACGGTCCGGTTTTCCACATTGTTAAGCAGCTTTAAATAGCGCTCCTCGTGTTCCTTCTCGACATTGGCCACCAATTCAAAGAGCGCGGCTATGCTTGTAAATCCTTCCTCACGAGCCTCAACCGCCATACGCTTGTACATTCCCGTCCACTCTTCATGTTCACCGTCCGCAGCCGCTTTGAGATTTTCGGAGGTTGACTGAATGTCTCCCCCGCTGAGAAGCTTGAACCAAATTTTGGCGTGTTCTTTTTCGTTGCCAGCGGTTTCTTCAAAGATAGCGGCAATCTGCTCATAACCTTCTTTGCGGGCTTTGGAGGCGAAGTATGTATACTTGTTACGTGCCTGACTTTCGCCGGCAAAAGCCTCCATTAGATTTTTTTCCGTTTTGCTTCCTTTTAGTTCCATTTTATTCCTCTCTACTTCCTTGTACTTTGTAATTTGTTAAGTAATAACTCCAAGGCCTCGGACGGGAAATCCGACGCTTTGTTATCCTTCATTGTTTCCAGCAATTTGCGCACCTCGTCACTTTGAGGAAGCATATATCCCGATTCCCGCAAGATGTCTTCCGACATACGGCGATTGGACATCGCTATCGCTTCAGCGAACTGCCTTGTGACGGGTTTCTCAGCGCCGGCAGCGACATCCGAAGCTATTTTGCGCTGTTTTACTTTGCTGAGAGCCAGCGCGCGTTGAGCGGCAATTACAACCTTGGCTTTTGACTGCTGCGGAGGATAATCCAGCGGAACCATCGATATGGCAGCCGACGGACAAGCATCAACACAGGCCATACAACCCGGGGTACATTTGGTCACATCAATAATACTGTTTTCGGTGTTTGTGGCGCCTGTCGGGCAAACATAAAGACACATACAGTCTTTAGTGCAAAGACGAACATTTCTATATGCCGGCATATCACTATCTCCTTTCCACTGCTAACATTTTAAAACTGGGAACCTTGCAGACAGGGCAGACCTCAGGGGGAGTGTCTCCGATATAAATAAATCCGCAAATGTCGCAGACGTAAATTTTGCTGTTGGCAAGCATCGCCTCTCCCTCTTTGGCAAAACGCTCAAGAAGTGATTTTGTCATTAGGCTGACTTTTTCGCTCCAAACAATAGACCTTAACGCCCCTCTGTCGGCATCAGCTTTGGCGGCATCGAACGCCGCGGGATACTTAACGCCAAGATCATCATCAAGCATTTTAGCCGTATCATCCAACGTTTTGCCCATTTCACCAGCCACTTTTGCCTGAAAATAATCAGCAATTTTATAGAACGCGTTCATTTCATCTGTCAGGCGTTGTTTCTCACATCCTATAGCCAGATTTGAGCAGATGGCGGATATCTCACCGTACGTTAATTCTTTGAGATTCTCGACATGTTCGGCTGAATCTGCGTCAGCGACCACGTCAAGAGGTTGTACTTCATCATCAATCAGTTTAAATGCCGATTTTGAAGCATTGCATAGAGGACAAACAAAATCTTCGGGAATATCCTGCCATTTTGTGCCGGGCGCAATTCCTTTTTCCGGAATGCCAACTGATTCGTCATAAGCATATCCGCAGATAGTGCATTTATAACGTTTCATTTCGTACCCTCCTTCTATGTATGAATTGAAGACCGATTCCACTATACACTGTTGACGGTAAGAATTCAACCGCATGTATTGCATTAAATTGCAGTATATGCGGCTTCGGTTTGAGCAGACACATAGACACTCAACACTAAGTAGGTCAATCACAAAATTGGTTGATTAATTGTTTGATTGATATGACTAGTTGGCAATATGAGATGATATTATTTTGCTACGTAAACATATGTGCCACGACCAACGAATTGGCCCAATAAATCGACCTGACCGAATGCTTGAGTCATAGAATCTAGTCTGTGCTAAACACACTTACTCTACGTTCGTTCTGCAAACAGTTCTCGAATGATACCAAGAGACCCCTGCATGAGCACTAAATATTGGCTCAGTAAACGATAGGCAACATACAGAACTGCTTCTAAATCTGTCCCTAATGCAAATCAACTCTCCAGTATACTTTTCGCATTTATTCAACATGAGGCTTTAAGGCTATCTCGTTATTGTATACAGCCTTTCTAATACCTTTACCATTGCCAGTGTATCCAGATGGCAATATGCTAACAACGCAACACGTATTTCGGCAATCGCTTCAGGTGGTTGCTCATGCAAAGTAGCATAGGTTTCCATAGCCTCACTGCCATTATGGATAAGACTCAAAGCATTGTAATTCAATTCCGGATCATCGGGACATAAAGCCGGCAATACTGATTTAATGGAATAAGAGCCTCCCATTTCTTGACAATAGTAGTCTCCGGATTGAAATGGAACAGCCAAATCAATCATACCATCATTGATACTCATCAAATGCTCAGACAAATCAGGGAAGAGTTTTGCCAGTTCATTGATACGCCCTTTCTCAAAACTCTTGTTGTAAACCATAACACAAGCATTCAGCGGTATATCAGCACACAACCGTTCTGCGAGCTGGCGGCGTGGATCGAGACCTTCTTTAGCAAGAAACTCCTTATGCGAAGTCTTCCCGCAAATACCATCCTGTATATGTAACGAATACTGAAATGGTATCTGCTTATACGGCGATACACCATCCCAAAGCGGTATCGCCTGCTGAAATGTCTCAAAATCCAAATGATAAAGCGGATAACTGATAGTGGATAAGAAATCACGAATGGATTCCTTATTTATTTGAGGCGGCAGGTTTTGTACGGCAACAGTCACCTGCCGAAGTTGCTTTTCGTTAAGATTTAGATTGCAATTCAAGACATCTTCAAAGGTGACTATACCGGCATAATATGCTTCGTCTTTTTTGCTATCCCGCATACTCCAACCGATATCAAAAACACTGTTAGGCGGTAAGTTACGAAAACACCAGTTTTTATACCCGCACTCGTAAGGATCATCACAGCGGCTACCAATTACGATATCCGGCTCTTCTTCCTGTGCAGCAACAGATTTGATTTCAGCAATGCTATCTGACATGCCTTTCTGCATACCAAATACCTGATCTGTGAAATCGGTCAAAACAAAAAGTTCTCTTATATCCAAATTGCCTTGGCGCACATAATCACGATTTATCTGCATGATTGAGACTTTTTTTAAATCTATCCCATAGTCAGTAATGATATGCGTCTGAAATGCCATGTCATACAAATATATCGGTTTGATTTTGCTTATGCCATCATCGGCTGAAAACGATGAAGCTTTGACTTCAATAAGCTCATAACCTCCCAGCACCTTTCGCAGAATATCCGAGATACAGAAATTATTGTTGTATAAGAAAGCTGCTTCAGTTATTACTGCTGTGCCGTTATCCAACAAGCAGCGTGTTGCCTCGGCCATTCTTTCTTTGTTTCGTGAAAATGCTATTTTCGAGTACCCGCCAAAATAATCCCTGGCTATCTTCCCGACAGCGGTCCCGGTAGTCAGAGCGGCTTTATTCATGACTGATGAATCAAACTTCCACGGCATATTTGTGTCCATCCACAGCATTTTCGGACACTGTACGCCTTTGCAATACCTTGATTTGCTTAATTCCATCTTACAGCCACCGCCACTTGATACGTAATTCTTTTCACAGTACTAATATACCGTTCTCCATTAAGAAACGGCAAGAGTTGCACAAGTATTTTCAATGTCTTTCAACCCATTTCTTTATCAGCCAGCACCTGAGAATGTGAAAAATGTGTTATTTCAGATACCCGAGAATTACAGCTTATGTAAGATGGCATTTACCACTGCATCTGTGAGCACGCACTGTTCAGAGGTTGAAGAAACCGCCTCAAATGCGTCCAGGACAACACCGAGGCTCTTATTGACCATGCGTTCGTTATCCATTTGCTTGGCAACCATTGTGAAACGGGCAACGGAATCAGGGTACTTCTTTTGCAGTTCATCTAGGTAGCCGATTGTCTGAACAATGCGATATTTGGACTTACCGTTGAGATTGCGATAACCGTGAGCAATAGACAGTTGGGTCCTACCGGTTTTCTTTGAGTGACATTTCTTTAAAAACATATATCATTGTACCGTGACAGACTGCATAATATAACATACCAGCGCTATAATTTGACAAAAACATTTAGGCACAAAGCATGATTTTTCTGTGCCTAGCTTTCAGTTTATCACTTCGAAGTTGTAGCCGAAGAGACGTGCAACCGTTTCCTTCGCGAAAAGGATATAAAGAGTTTACTTCTCCCATGTAATAAGCTACCCTCTCCGCCCTGCTAATCTCTTTTCATAGTTCAGAGCAGATATGGTAAAATGTATCAAGTTTCAAAATAGTTTTGTATATAATATGTCAAAAACATTTTCAATCCTTATCCCCACATATAATGAGCGTGACAATATCCTCCCACTGCTTGAACGCATTCACTCAGCACTGATAGGCCAAGAATATGAGGTATTGTTTGTTGATGACAACAGCGGCGATGGTACGGCAGACCTCATCAACTCTCTGGCATCACGCTATCCGGCGCGAGTAATCGTGCGCAAGGATAAACGCGGGTTGGCAACTGCCGTAACTGATGGTTTCGGGTGGGTAGAAAGCAATATAATTTTGGTAATGGATGCTGATTTGCAGCACCCTCCGGAAATAATTCCCGCGCTTATCGCGGCGATCAATGCTGGCAACGATATTGCTATCGCCAGTCGTTATGTCAAAGGCGGAAGTGCGGCTGGTTGGAGTCGAATCCGCCAAATCATTTCCAGCGGCGCCATATTACTGGCCCACATTCTCTTACCGCATAGCCGTAAGGTCAAAGACATTATGTCCGGTTTCTTTGTTTTTAAACGCCATGTAATTGAAGGTGCCACGCTGAAACCGATAGGCTACAAAATACTGTTGGAAATGCTTGTTGTGGGCAAAGCCGACAAGGTAACCGAAGTTCCTTTTATCTTCCAACTACGCGAGAAAGGGCAAAGCAAACTCAGTATTAATCTGGAAATCGAATACCTCCGACACCTCTTAAGTCTTATGTGGCGCAGTGGCGAAATCACCCGCTTCTTGAAGTTTATTGTCGTGGGTCTTATCGGCACTTTTGTTAATCTAGGCACGCTTTGGCTATTACACGATACCCAAGCACTTAACCTACTTGCGATCGGACCAGCTTTACTTATAGCTATTGAAGTATCCATCATAACCAATTTTATTCTCAACAATTACTTCACATTCGCCGACCGTCGCAAAAAAGGCGCTGGTATTTTCTTCAGTAATTTTGTTCGATACAACTTTTTTAGCTTGCCGGGAGGAGCACTGAACTGGATTACCACCATAGTTTTGACTAATAAATCCAATGCGTCGTATATTATACTCAATCTGGTTGGCATAGCGATTGCCATGATTTGGAACTATCTGGCCAACAGTCTGTGGACTTGGAAAAAATAGGTGGCTTAAGGTCATAATGAGAATTCTGTTTAACCACTTTTCTTTCTTGTACGGATGTTTTATGAGATTCACCCGCTGGCGGCATTTTCCACTCGTCTCCTTAGCTTTGTTACTTACCTTAACTCTCGGATTACATCTTGCCACCATTTCCAATCCTGATGTACCATTATTTGATGAGCAACACTATATTCCCGATGCTCGTCGCATAATATCCGGAGAAGGCACCCAACGCGAAGAGCACCCCCCGCTGGCAAAACTGATCATCGTCGGGGGAATGGAAATTCTCGGTGACAATCCTTGGGGTTGGCGGCTCCCGGCAATTTTGCTATCCACAGTCTCGCTGGCCGCCTTCTATGACATTTGTCGCAGACTCGGCACATCTAATAAAACAGCTTTTTTGGCAACTATGTTGCTTGGTTTGGACAATCTTATGTTTGTCCACAGCGGTATTGCAATGCTGGATGTTTTCCTCGTGGTATTTACCATATTCGCCTTTTGGTGCTATATGCGAGGGCCACGTTGGTGGTGGCTTTCCGCAGTCTCCATCGGGCTCGCCTCGTTGTGTAAGTTCAGTGGGGTTTTTACCGCTATTCCCATTGGCTTGCATTGGTTTATTATCGGCTATAAGAAGAATATGGGAACTCCCACTGAAGAGGACCAAGCCCTCACTCCAACCACCTTAGAGCTAATTTCCGCTTTTGCCGAACAGGCAGAACCTGCCACCCCTCGCGCACTGTACAACGCTTTTTCTTTTCAAAATTTTTCACCAAATATAATGTCCGCGATTGAAGACAGTACTGAAACCGCTCCCCTCATTGAGATTGAACCAGCTTGTCAACCGGTAACGGAACTTATCCCTTCAAAGAGGCAATTGTTACGCTCAAAGTTTAATAAATTTTGGAAAGTTTACTCCAATCCGCTCACCTTTATTGGCTCAATGTTGCTGGCCCCAATTGTTTTCTTTCTGTTCTATGCCATTTTTGATATGTGCATTTGGGGGCACTGGGCGCCCGATTTGCTTGGTAAGATTATGAACGCCCTCAATTCAACCGGCAGCATTAAATTCGCCTACGGCGTAGCTTTCCCCTCCAGGCCTTGGGAATGGCTACTGTCACCTACAGGTTCGTTATATTATTACGGACGATTGTTCGACCCCACAAATGAAAAATATGCTACGGTTTTGCTCGGATACTGGAATTCCCCCACTGTGACGGGTATGATCAACCCTTCCATTTGGTTAGGCGGATTACTGTCATTTCCATACGCGATTTGGCACTCATTTAAGAGAAACAACGCTGCCATATTTGTTGTGTGTTGGTTCATTGGCATATGGTTAGTTTGGATTCCTCTTGCCCTGGCTACCGACCGTATGACATACATGTTTTACTTCTTACCAACGGTTGGCGCAGTAGCGTTGGGATTATCTCTTATCTTGACAAGCTGGTTAAAAAGAGCCCAAAATCTAGCAGGAGGAGCTACTAAACAAGTCCTCAAACTGGCAGCGGCGTCTTTCCTGCTTGTGCACTTACTTTCCTTCTGCATTATATCGCCACTGTCTCTGACAATATCATTACCCGTCTGCGCACTGTTGCTAATCTTTGCCTTGTTCTACGTTGGTTTTGGCAAGCACTTCACCACTCAGTTTATTGTTTCGGCAGGAATCGCCGCTATGGTTATGCGCTTTATCCTCTACCGACCACTGTACGATAAATTAGTTAGCGATACGGCGCCCTGGGGGTTACCTGAAGTTTCATCATTATGGGTAGCCAGTACACTTATCGGGATTGCGCTAACGTGGATTCTATTCCTGCTTATACAGCTCGCTATAAAACGAGTCACTCATATTTACACCTCTCAGCCTAATTCTCTTGAAAGTGCATGACACTGCCAAAGTTCTGGCCAATCATTAACTAGCAGGATATGTCTTGTGTATTTGTAGAGAAAAGCCTATTGGGCTTGCCCTGAAGAATTGAGTACACCTCTATGGATTTATAAAAAGAGGCTACCAGTTATTCCCCGACGGCCTCTTATTAACAGTTATAGTTCGTTATTACGATAACAGTCAGGCAAAATTACAAAAGCAAAATAGGTTGGATATTGAAAATGCTTGGCCACCACGCTAAACGTTCAATATTTCTTTCAGTCGTGTCTGTAACTCACGTGAGAAACTGATACCAGCAGCCTCAGCTTTGAGTTTCAGATTACGTGGTAGGCTAACACTCGCTCTCACCGCAGTAGTATCATTTTCTTTGCGGTATTCGTCAAAATCAATGTCTACAAAAGTTACAATATCTTCATGATCAGCAATCGGCATAGTTCTAGATGGCGATGGAACAATGCGCCCTGCGTCTTGCGTGCAAATTGCCCATAATCCAATGGCATCTCGCGCCATTTCCATGGCATCAGCGATGTCGTCACCTTGCGTATTGATTTCTAAGTCAGGCACCGTCACCATATAGCCATCGCCTAGAGGTGTTAAAATAATTGGATATGCCTTTTTCATATCATTCTCCTTTGCTGTGAAGGGCTATTTCAACCCTCTTCGCTTGATTATTTCTTGAGCCATTCTCTCTTTAATTTCATTTTGCCGAGATATTGATTCGCGATACATTCCATTAGTTAGATGGTGTGTTTGCTACTCTCTCGCTCAAACCACCATCCATTGTTTTCAAATCTCTTAATTAAGTCTCTACATTTCATGTTAATAATATTTTTATATAATTTATACATAAACATCAAGTATTCCAGATTGGTAAATCCCAGCGGTTTGCTTAGAACCGCTGGGCAAACAAAAAGCCGCCGGTTACTCCCCGACGGCCTCTTATTAACTGTTGTAGTTTGGTTATTATGGTTTCTATGACTTCTTTTTGATGGTCTTGATAATCAATACTCTCAGGGACAAACCGAAGGCAACCGCCAGAGCAAAAATCCCCCAATTGATATTAAAGCCCGAGCTATCTCCATCGTTTTCCGTAATAGTATTAGTGACGGTAACGGTTTTTTCACCTGCTGACTCAGTAATCGTTGTGGTAGCAGTAGTGGTTTTAATGATGGTGGGGGGAGACACTGAGGTAACAGTTGAGGTATTGGTAACAGTCGTAAGCACCGTGGCTGTTTGAGTGACAATGACAGGTATAGGCAATGAAATGGAAACTAACACAGGAGCGTTTCTGTCTGTTGTAGTGCCATCACCTAACTGACCATAGATGTTCTGACCCCATGCCCAAACCGTGCCATCACTTTTTAGGGCTAGTGAGTGTCCATTCCCAGCCGATATGGATGATATATTAGTCAGACTAGATACTTGCACAGGAGTGTTTCTTTGTGTTGTAGTGCCATCGCCTAACTGACCTCTTGAGTTCGAACCCCAAGCATATACTGTGTCATCGCTTTTCAAGGCTAGTGAGTGACTGTTTCCAGCCGCTATGGCTGTTATATTGGTAAGATTTCCAATGCCACCAACCCCTTTCACTTGCACAGGAATGTTTCTTTGTGTTGTAGTGCCATCGCCTAACTGACCATAATCATTCCAACCCCAAGCCCACACTGTGCCATCGCTTTTCAGCGCTAGAGAGTGAGAGCCTTTACCCGATATGGATGATATATTAGTCAGACTAGATACTTGCACCGGTGTTGAGCTATCTGTTGTTGAATTATTGCCTAACTCACCATCCCCATTATAACCCCAAGCATATACTATGCCATCGTTTTTTAGGGCTAGTGAGTGACTACCTCCAGCCACTATGGCTGTTATATTGGTAAGATTTCCAATGCCACCAACCCCTTTCACTTGCACCGGCGTTGAGCTATTTGTTGTAGAGTCATTGCCTAACTGACCGTAGTTGTTATAACCCCATGCCCACACTGTGCCGTCGCTTTTTAGAGCTATAGAGTGATTATATGTCGTAGATATAGCCGTAATATTACTGAGTGTAGAAACTTGCACAGGTGTTAAGCTATCTGCTGTAGTGCCGATGCCTAACTGACCGTAGTTGTTATAACCCCATGCCCAGACCGTGCCATCGCTTCTTAAGGCTAGAGAGTGAAAAAGTCCGGCGGCTACAGCGATGATATCAGTAAGATTATCGCTACCATCAACTCCTTTTACCTGCACTGGGGTTGAGCTATTTGTTGTAGTGCCATTGCCTAACTGGCCGTGGTTATTTTGCCCCCAAGTCCAAACTGTTCCATCACTTTTCAAAGCTAGTGAGTAAAAATTCCCAGTTGCTATCATTGGAATAACACCAGCCGCTTTTGCCGGTACTGATGGCAAGAAAACCGCCAACATCCCCACCCCCAAAAACGCCGTGAGAAGTACCCCGATTAACCGTTTAGACATATTACTCATATTTACCTCCCTTTGTTATTGCTTATGCAAAGAACTACGCAACCAGAATAATATACTCAATCATAGTTGCCGCTATTGGCATCGTGGTATCTTCCTGTACATTGAGTGATACAAACCCCACGACCAACAGAGTTACCGTAAGCAAAACCTGTAGCAAGACCTTTTTCATTTTACAATTCTCCTTAAAACAATATGATTAGTCTTCACAGACTACTTTCTATAGCTTACCACTTGACGATTATAAAATACATAGACCTATATTCGCTTGCTCAATCGCTCAAGCTAATTGTTTAAGGATTAATTCATACCAAAGAGCCCTTCATGATGTGTGGTTGACGGTATTGGACCTGCTAGCCATGCCTTTTTGTGGGGATACTGGGATAGATTACCCTTTCAGCGCTCCTTATCATACTCACACATCCACCAGTTATAGTTATGATGAGAATTATTATAGATTGTCAACACTTAGTTGATAAAAGAGCCCTCAAGGACTAGAATATAGCCTGCGTTGTTTCAACGGAAATCTGTCACTATCAAAGGAAAGAAATGATAAATTCGCTCGCCAATGAAGATCCTGAAATCAGTCAAGCCATATTACAGGAAGGGAAACGACAGAAAGAAACCATCAACCTCATCGCCTCGGAAAACTACGCTTCGCGTGCCGTTCTGGAAGCTCAAGGCTCCTTCCTTACCAACAAGTATGCCGAAGGTTATCCGGGAAAACGCTATTACGGCGGTTGCCATAACATGGACACCATTGAATCCGTAGCCATTGAACGGGCTAAAAAACTGTTCGGGGCCGACTACGCCAATGTCCAGCCACATTCCGGAGCCCAAGCCAATATGGCGGCATATTTTTCCATACTTGAATATGGAGATACCGTACTCGGTATGGAGTTATCGCATGGTGGGCACTTAACACATGGCTCTCCGGTAAATTTTTCCGGCAAAGGTTATCGATTCATCAGTTATGGAATAAATCAGGAAACGGAGCGTATTGACTACCAAGTTATTGAAAAATTAGCCCGCGAAAATAACCCCAAGCTAATTGTAGCTGGCGCATCGGCTTATCCGCGAATCATTGATTTTGAGCGCCTGCGCCAAATTGCCGATATGGTGGGAGCCAAAGTTCTAATCGACATGGCTCATATCGCCGGACTCGTGGCGGCGGGAGTACACCCGTCACCAATTCCTTATGCCGATATTGTCACCTCCACAACCCATAAGACATTAAGAGGCCCTCGCGGCGGATTTATTTTAAGTAGCCAGAATTATGCTCAGGCAATTGATTCATCTGTTTTTCCTCGTATGCAAGGCGGACCTTTGATGCATGTCATTGCCGGGAAAGCAGTGGCATTTCAAGAAGCCCTGTTACCTGACTTCGTAGAATACCAAAAACGCACCCTACAGAATGCCGCTACCTTGGCAAACGGGCTAAAGAGCGCCGGTTTTCGCCTAGTGAGCGGCGGAACCGATAACCACTTAGTGCTGGTTGACCTTTCTTCAACCGGTGTGAACGGAAAGCAAGCCGAAGAATCTCTGGGAAGAGCGGGCATCGTTGTTAATCGCAACACTGTACCTTTCAGCACAGCCTATTCTCCGCGCATTGCGGCTGGTATCAGGCTAGGGGCAGCTGCTGTTACCAGTCGCGGTTTCGGTACTGCTGAAATGGAGAAAATTGCGGCTTTTATTGGCAAAATAATCGGCAATATTGATACTCCCACCATAGAGAAAGAAATTCTAGAGGAAGTTCAAGGCATCTGCCAGCATTTTCCGGTACCGGGAATAGATGCTTAATGGAATACTGAAGAGAGGAAAAGAATGGAAGAACTGAAGGTATTTGCTGGACGAGCACACCCTGCTTTGGCACAAAGCGTATGCGACTATCTGGGGATTCCTCTTGGCAAATGTGAGGTTACCCAGTTTTCAAACGAAAACATTTTTGTGCGCATTCTTGAGAATGTTCGTGCCAGAGACGTATTCCTCATTCAACCCATTTGTTCTCCAGTAAATTCCAACCTGGTGGAACTTCTTATCATGCTGGATACGTTCTGGAGAGCCTCAGCCGACAGAATCACCGCCATTATTCCTTATTACGGTTACGGAAGAACGGATAAAAAAGACCAGCCGCGTGTTCCCATTACCGCTCGCCTAGTAGCCGATCTCATCACAACCGCCGGTGCCTCACGCGTTATGCTAGTGGATTTACACGCCGGACAAATACAAGGCTTTTTCAATATTCCCGTCGATGAATTGTCCGCTCAAATGCTACTAGCAAGTTATATCAGAAAAAAGCAGCTTGAAAATATAGTAGTTGTCGCCACTGACATCGGTATTTCCAAAAAATCACGCGACATGGCAGCTAGGCTTAAAGCTCCGCTGGCAATTGTTGAAAAGCGCCGCGTAGGCAATAACGACCAAACAGAAACTCTGAATATCATCGGTGATGTATCCGGGAGAACCGCCATTACTTTCGATGACGAGATTGACACCGCCGGTTCATTGGTCAACGCCGTTGACGCTCTTCTTCACGAAGGTGCTAAGGAAGTCTACGCTTGTGCTTCCCATCCGGTACTATCCGGGCCATCAATTGAACGTCTGTCCGCCTCTCCGGTCAAAGAGGTTATTGTATCTGACACCATTCCACTGCCAGAAGGTAAGAAACTTGATAAAATAACGGTGCTATCGATTGCTTCCCTGCTTGGCGAAGCCATTCATCGTGTTCACACCGGATTGTCCATCGGAGCCATGTACGACGAATAATATTACTATTTTCGGGAGTAGTACCCATAATTCAACTTATCCGAATGGTTTCCCCATCGACACATTGCAAGGCCGTCAATACTTGTTATTTGCAGTTTTAGCAATATAATTAGAGTAACAATCGTCAAAAACTAAGTCGCTAAATGCGACAAATGATAGAGGTAATAAGATGTTTAATTGGCTGAGCGGTGATTCAAACGAACGTGAAATCAAAAAAATGACCCCTGTTGTGCAACAGATAAACGCTCTTGATGAAGAATTCCAAAAACTGAGTGATGCGGAACTGAAAGCTAAAACAAGCGAATACAAGAAACGTTTGGCGGATGCCACCGCCAAACAGCGACAAGAAATAACCAAAGCCAAACAAGAATTAACGGAAGCGCAATCATGTTTGGAAACGCTTGAGGATCAAGCTCGAAAATCTGAAGTCTCACTCCAATGCAAACACCAACAAGACAAATTGGCCGAGTTGGATAAAGCGTTGCGTAAAGCGGAAAACTCCTTTCTTGATGAACTATTGCCCGAAGCTTTTGCCGCAGTGCGTGAAGCCGCTCGCCGTACCATCCATCAGCGCCATTACGATGTGCAGCTATATGGCGGAATTGTATTACATCATGGACGCATCGCTGAAATGCGCACGGGAGAAGGAAAAACACTCGTTGCCACCTTGCCGCTTTACTTAAACTCTCTCAGCGGGCGCGGTGTTCACTTGGTAACCGTAAATGACTATTTGGCTCGACGTGACCCATACTGGATGGGACCGGTTTTCAAAGCATTGGATGTAAGCGTCGCCAGTATTTACCCAATGCAATCCGAAGCCGAGCGCCAACCGTCACGCCTATTCGACCCCGATTATGACAGTGAGAAAGAAAACGATCCATGGCGTCATTTTAAACCAATCACACGCAAAGAAGCCTATCTTGCCGATATAACCTACGGAACATCGGCTGAATTTGGCTTTGACTATTTGCGTGACAATATGGCCGTGGAATTATCACAAACTGTTCAGCGCGAACTAAACTACACCATCGTAGACGAAGTCGATAACCTTCTTATTGATGAAGCGCGCACTCCTCTTATTATCTCAGCTCCAGACGTTGAATCAAGTCAGCGCTACCAAGTATTTGCCCAAATCGTCCAACAACTTAAAGGCGTTATGGTTAAGGGAAAGAGTAACCAATATGAGGATGAGGAACTCGTTGCACAATCCAATGCCGACTATACCTATAACGAAAAGGAACGCAGTGTTGCGCCCACCGACTCCGGGTTTGCTCATATTGAGAGGCTGCTTAAACGCCAAGGGATGCTTAAATCAGAAAGCCTGTATGATCCTCAAAATGCCGACTTAATGCGCCATTTACGCAATGCCCTCACCGCTAAAGAATTCTATAAGCGTGATCATCAGTACATGGTAAAAGATGGTGAAGTACTGATCGTCGATGAATTTACCGGGCGTGTATTGGTTGGCAGACGTTACTCGGAAGGGTTACACCAAGCGATTGAGGCCAAAGAACATGTCAAAGTTCAACAAGAGAGCAAAACATTCGCTACCATTACGGTCCAGAATTATTTCCGCATGTACTCCAAGATAGCAGGTATGACCGGAACGGCGGTCACAGAGGCTGAGGAATTCTCCAAAATATACAAACTGGAAGTAGTGATTATTCCCACTAACAAACCTCTTGCTCGCGATGACTTTGGTGACCTGATCTACAAAGATACCGACGTCAAATTTAAGGCACTGGCAAAAGAGGTCGAGGAAATCCATAAAGAGGGGCGGCCTATTCTCATCGGTACCGTAGCAATTGAAAACTCCGAGATTTTGAGTACCTTGCTCACGAGACGAGGCATTAAGCACAATGTACTGAACGCCAAAAGGCATGAGCAAGAGGCCTTAATCATCTCCGAAGCCGGTAAACTGGGGGCCGTTACCGTAGCCACAAATATGGCTGGCCGCGGTGTTGATATTCTGCTGGGAGGGAAACCGCCTGAGCACAACGATGAAAAAGCTATGGCTGAGTGGCAGACCAAGCATGACAAGGTTGTGGAACTGGGTGGGCTTCATGTAATAGGAAGTGAGCGTCATGAGTCGCGCCGTATTGATAATCAGTTGCGAGGGCGTTCCGGACGACAGGGAGACCCAGGCTCCTCTCGTTTTTATGTCTCGCTGGATGACGACCTTATGCGACGTTTCGGTGGAGGCCGCATTCAGAGCATCATGAACTGGGCGGGGATGGACGAGGACACTCCTATTGAAAACCGCGTAATCTCGCGAAGCATTGAAAGCGCACAAAGCAAAGTCGAAGGTTTCAACTTTGATATCCGTAAACATTTAGTTGAATACGATGATGTAATAAACAAACAACGCGAAATCATTTATGGCGAACGCCGCAAAATTCTTGAAGGGGCCGATATTCGCTCCAACATCTTAAATATCGTAAAGGAAGTAATTGAAAACGAAACCGACAAAGCCACAAAAGTCTCTCGTGACGAAGAGCCTAATTTTGCGGCTTTTCTTGGTACGATGAAGGGCGTATTCCCTGTCCCGTCTGATATTACCGAGGATACCTTGCAGCGCATGAAAACGGAAGAGATTAAAGATACTTTAATCCAAACCGCCGAGAGCCTTTATTGCCAAAAAGAGGAAGAGGTTGGCATGTCGAACATGCGCATTCTTGAGCGATTGGTTATGCTACGTGTCATCGACTCATTGTGGGTTGAGCATCTTACCGCCATTGATTATATTCGCCAAGGAATTGGGTTGCATTCCATGGCGCAACAAGATCCTCTTGTGGCCTATAAACGTCAGTCCAGTGGTATGTTTCAAGAATTACGCGAAGCGATTCGTGACGATATGGCGCGCATTATTTTCCGTGTTTCGATTGCCAGACAAGGGGCTCCGTCTCCCACAACTGCCTCCGCACCGACTTCCTCACCGATGGCAGCCATTATGGGAAAACCCGGCGATAATAAAGCAACTAAGGCCGTGGGCCAAAAAACTGGCCGCAATGACCCATGCCCCTGCGGCAGCGGTAAAAAGCACAAGCATTGTCACGGTAGATAACCTATGACTGAACAAGGCTACATTCCTGTCTCAGCGATTGATGAAGCCATAGAACGGTTCCGTTCAGCGGTCAGTTCGGGACAAAATTGGTATCTAGCATTATTGGAAGCTGTTAGGCATTGGCCTATCAGTCGTGAAACTTATGACGGCCAAAACTATAATTACGTTATTGCTGACGAAGCACTAGATATGCTTCAAATCGCAGCTCGGTTGCTGGCAACCACTGAATATCTTGTCCCTGAGGAAGAGAGGGTCGCTTACTTGTTCCATAACAGGCCGCCAATTTCACTAACACAAGAAAAAATGGGCGAACTCATCGGCAAGGAAAGGCTTTCTCAACACTATAACTTTTTTTACGGGATTACTGCCGAAGAAGCTCTCTTGCAAGCCGTTGAAGAAGAAGTACGAAAAGAGTCACACGGTTTAAATGTGCTAAGCGAAATACAGATTATCAATGAAACTTACAATCGTATTTATGAAGCGCCGCAACGCTTGCTTTTAAATAGATTTCGCAAAGAAAAGGGCTATGCAACCAATAGCCGGAGCATGACAATGGAACACCTGAAAGAATTCAGTTACTGGAGGTTTAAGTATCGCCTTAAACACAGTGATAGGGCACGTATAGCTTCAGATACCAAAAAGGCTCTCGATTGGCTAAAACGTAACAGTGACAAGCAGGTATCCGTCTCATGAGCTATCTCAAGCTCGCTGTCGGGGCTGTCAATAGCTTCGTGCTAATTACTCTCTCCTATTTCTCTTAACCATATCCTCAGCTAGAAGATTTGGTCAAATGAATCTTGAGTAACCTAAAAAAAGCCCCCCCGTGTGATACAATGAACATGGTCATGTACAACAAGAATCGATTCACTGCAAATGAAGAAACATCGAAAGCGATCGGGGCAAACTGATGGAATTAGCTGAACTTCTTAAAAAAATTGATGATTACAAAATAGCCATAGACTGCCGTAGACCTCTCTCAGCAGAAGAAGTAAAAGAGCTTGATAAATACTTTCGCATAGGGCTGACATATTCATCCAACGCTCTTGAGGGCAATACGCTGACGCTCAGCGAAACTAAAGTTGTTATCGAAGATGGCCTGACCGTAGCTGGAAAACCCCTGAAAGACTGTTTTGAAGCAACTGGGCATGCAAAAGCATATGATTTCATGCTTAAAATTGCACGTAGCAAAGACCTTGTCTTTGACGAAGCTATTATTTTGAATCTGCACAGGTTTTTTTATAGCGGTATTGACACAGGGACGGCCGGTCAATATCGCCATCATCAGGTCTTTATTACAGGGACTGAATATGTACCTCCAATAGCAGATGATGTTCCGGCTTTAATGAACGCGTTTATGACAGAGTTGAATAATAAAGTTAAGACGATGCACCCCGTGGTATTGGCAGCATATGCTCACAGGCAACTGGTTGACATCCATCCTTTCATGGATGGGAATGGTCGTACAGCAAGGCTTCTAATGAATCTTATACTTGTGAACAAGAATTATCAGATTGTATCTATTCCACCCATATTACGCAATGAATATATCAATGCGTTGCACGCCTCACAACGCAATGATAATCCATCGGACGAAGCCTTTTTTGAACTTATCGCTAGATGTGAGTTAGAGACACAGAAAGATTATTTCCGCATGTTCCATGTAGAATTACCAAAAGAACCAGCAAATACTCAAATAGCGGAAGTTCCCATCCAATCTGACAAACACGACACTCAACTTTCGAAACCTACGTCACCCAAGCAAAGTCATCAAGAACGATAACTTTGCCAAAAAGGATATCCGGTTAAAGCCTCATTTTATACGCTCTTTATGTTCAACTAATCGAGCCATTTTCCCAAGCAAGGCATCCAATTTTTCCTTCTGCTTTTCAACCACTGTTACCGGAGCTTTATCACTAAAGGCCTTATCAGCCAGTAACAACTCCAAACGCCTAATCTCGGCCAAAACTGCGGTCAGTTCTTTTTCAATGCGTTCAGTTTCCAGCCGTATATCGAACATACTGGACATTTGAATAACTATTTCGCAGTTTTCCAGCGCAATACATAATGCCTGTATCGGAATTTCTGCCTGTTTTTCAGCATGAACACTAACTTTAGCTTTAGCAAGTACCTCCATGGCATTGATATATGGTAGAAGAAAAGCCTGTTTACCTCCGACGTAAATAGCAGCCTCAATCAAACGATTGGGTTCTACCTCGTATTCCGCACGGATGTTGCGAATTGCGCGTACAATTCCAATTAACAGACCAATCGTACTTTCAGCTTCCATGTCAAGTGCTGTCTCAACTGGAAGGGGATATGCCGCTATCATAATCGAATCGCCCCCACCAATATTAAAGGCTTGATTAATATGTTGCCACAACTCTTCGGTGACAAAAGGCATAAAAGGATGCAACATTCGCAGAGAGGTTTCCAACACACCCACCAACACTGAAAGAGGAGAAACGGCAGGGTTATCTAGCAAGCGCGGCTTACACAACTCAATATACCAATCACAGTACTCTCCCCACAGAAAATCATGTATTGAGCGTAACGCTTCTCCAAACTCAAACTTTTTCAGCAAACTGTCAACTTCTTGGGTAACAGTTCCAAGCCGCGAGACAATCCAGCGATCTTCAAGCGGCCTTAGCGATAAATCCTCGGATATAGCTACAATCGCGCCGTCATGGCGTAAGACAAACCGCGTTGCGTTCCACAACTTATTGGCAAAATTACGTCCGGCCTCCAGTTTGGTTGCGGATAATTTGCTGTCATTTCCCGGTGCGATTCCATTGATAATGGCAAAGCGCAAAGCATCTGTACCATACTTGTCCATCATTTCCAAAGGATCAACAACATTACCTTTGGTTTTACTCATCTTGTCCCCTTTTTCGTCACGAATCAGTCCATGCAGGTACACATAGCGAAACGGAGGCTGTTGCGTATTCTCAATACCCATCATAATCATACGCGCTACCCAGAAGAAAAGAATGTCATATGCCGTTTCCATCACCGTGGTAGGATAAAAATAGCGTAAATCAGGCGTATCATCAGGCCAGCCCAGCGTTGAATGCGTCCATAACCCCGAGGAAAACCATGTGTCCAATACGTCAGGGTCTTGTCTCAACTGAGTAGACCCGCACTGCGGGCAAGAGTCTGGCTCGTCCGCCGTCACAATTGTTTGTCCGCAATCACAATACCATACCGGTATGCGGTGCCCCCACCATAGCTGGCGCGAAATACACCAATCACGAATATTCTCCATCCAGTTTAGATACACCTTGGTGAATCGTTCCGGCAGGATGGTAATAGCACCATCTTTGACCGACTTAATAGCCGGCTCCGCCAATGGAGCAATTTTAACGAACCATTGCTGACTGGCTATTGGCTCAATGATTGTTCGGCAACGTTGACAATGACCAACCGCGTGCGTATGGGGTTCGGTTTTCTCAAGCAACCCATAGCTGTTTAGTTCGTCGACAACCGCCTCGCGAGCCGTAAAACGCTCAAGCCCGGCAAATTTCCCCCCGTTCTCATTTATTGTCACGTCATTATTGAGAATATTGATAATGGCTAAATTATGGCGTAAACCGATTTCAAAATCGTTGGGGTCATGCGCCGGCGTTACCTTAACCGCGCCCGTGCCAAATTCCGTCGAAACTGAGTCATCTCCTACAATATGAATAACCCGCTCGGTAAGTGGCAGCTTAATTCTTCTACCGATTAAACTCTTGTAGCGCTCATCGACTGGATTAACCGCAACTGCGCTATCCCCAAGCATAGTCTCCGGTCTTGTGGTTGCCACAACAATATAACCGTCACCATCCTCCAACGGATATTTTATGTACCATAGACAGCTCCCTACTTCTTCATGCTCAACCTCAAGATCTGAGAGCGCCGTAGAACAGCGCGCACACCAATTAATAATTCGTTCCCCGCGATAAATAAGTCCCTTTTCATACAGTTTCACAAAAAAAGTACGCACGGCGCGCGATGGTCCGGGGTCCAATGTGAAACACTCCCGTGTCCAATCACAGGAAACACCTAACCGTTTATGTTGATTGCTGATATTGGCGCGACAACCATTTACCCATTGCCACATACGTTCGGTGAATTTCTCACGTCCGATTTGCTGGCGGGTCAAATGCTCTTTGGCAAGAGCCCGTTCCACAACCACTTGAGCCGCAATTCCGGCATGATCTTCTCCCGGAAGCCATAACGTAGGCTCACCAAGCATACGATGCCGGCGTACCATGATATCTTCTATTGTTGCGGTCAACGCATGCCCCAAGTGCAGATCTCCCGTAATATTGGGCGGAGGTTGAATAATAACAAAAGGCTTCTTGTCAGGAATTATTTTGGCAGTAAAATAACCTTGCTGCATCCAGTATTCGTACCATTTCTGCTCGACGCTACGAGGTTCGTATGCTTTAGGGAGTTCATTTTCTTGGTCTTGCATGGCTTTGCCCTTTCCGTTCTAATACTAACAACCTACTTGATATTGATAACCCAATCCCATATCTTATTGGAAACCTCATATTTGGACATAAGAGGTAACTCGATTTCTTTGCCGTCCCGGGTAATCAGGATAACTTTGTTGCTATCTGCGCCAAAACCGCTACCCTGCGCACTTACATCATTGGCCACAATAAGGTCCAGCTTCTTGCCGGACAATTTTCTCTTGGCGTTGTGAACTAAATCATCAGTTTCGGCGGCAAATCCAATTCTTAGCAATTTGCCTTTGATTTCACTCAAAATATCCGGGGTGCGCTCCAATTCAAGCAGTAAGGTATCCTTCGTCTTTTTTATTTTTGACTGGGCAACCTTTTTAGGACGATAGTCGGCAACCGCTGCCGCCATCACTAAAACAGCGGCGTCTTCGGTGGCTTTTTTCACTTCTTCCAACATCTGCTCCGCATTCTCAACATACCTCACCTGCACACCGCTAAGCGCTTTCAGCTCAGTTGTGGTAATCAGAGTTACCTCCGCACCTCGTTGCATGGCTGACTCAGCCAAAGCATAACCCATCTTGCCCGATGAACGGTTACCGATGAAACGAACCGGGTCAAAAGCCTCGCGGGTACCTCCTGCCGTTACCACCACTTTCAGCCCGGCCATATCCTCTACACAACCAGTAACTCTATCAATAGCGCTAACAATAGTGTCAAGCGCAGCCAATCTCCCTTGACCTTGCTCGTTGCAAGCAAGCCGTCCAACCTCCGGCTCCACAATTGTATAACCTCTCTTTTTAAGAAGCGCCAAATTCTCCTGAGTAGCCTGATTCAAATACATAATACTATTCATGGCAGGCGCAACAATTACCGGGGCTTGAGTCGCCAAGACAACAGAGGACAGTAAGTCATCGGCTAGCCCATGCGCCAATTTAGCAATAATATTGGCAGTAGCGGGAGCAATCAATACCACGTCCGCTATTTGTGCCAGCGATACATGCGTGATATCAAAGTTTTCAGGCGGTGTCCACATATCACACGCTACTGAGCGATGATTTAATGACTGCAGGGTTAAAGGCGAGATAAACCTCTGTGCCGCTTCAGTCATGACGGTTTCCACTTTTGCTCCGGCTTGAGTCAAATAGCTTGCCAACTCAGCTGCTTTATAAGCCGCAATGCTACCGGTAATACCCAATACCACTGTTTTTTCTCTCAGCATATTTCCCCTCTAGCTTTTATTCAACCGGAACAAGATTTTTAAACCGATAAGTGACAGATTGGTCTCAACAGCGTCTATGATTTTGGTTTCACCCAGAATCATAGAGGAATAACCTCCAGTGGCCACAACCATTGCCTGTTCACTAAGCTCGGCTTGAATACGCGCCACCATTCCTTCCACAAGAGAGGTATAACCCAAAACAATACCTGATTGCATGGCTGCCACCGTATTGGTTCCGATAGCCTTGAGAGGAGCAGTCAACTGCACTCGATACAGTTGTGCCGGGCGGGTGAAAAGAGCATCCGCCGCCATCATTATACCGGGCGCAATAGCTCCGCCCAAATAGTTTCCTTCACGCGAAATCGTGTCAAAAGTAGTTGCCGTACCCATATCAACCACAATGACATCACTCTTATACAAAGCATGCGCCGCCACCGCATTCACAATACGATCAGCACCCACTTCACGAGGGTTATCCATACGAATACTAACCCCGGTTTTAATTCCGGTAGCAACTATCAAAGGTGAAATCCGCAAAAAGCGCTGTACCACGCTCTCAAAAGTGGGCACCAGGGAAGGCACGGTACACCACATAGCGGCACCGCTAATATCACTGGCCTTAAAACTTGCGTTCCTCAGTAAACTATCCAGCGTTACAATATATTCATCCGCTTGGCGATGTAAATCCGTGGAGATATGCCAGTCCGCCACCAGAGCGTCTCCGTTAAACAATCCCAGTTTTATCGAGGTGTTCCCGATTCCGATTGCCAATAGCATTTTTATACTACCATTATCTCCGAATTTGGAGTGGTTTCCTTGATGCGTTTAATAGTGAGTGGCAACTCATGAATTATATCGGAAGCCAGCATACCGGCATCACCCAAACGGGCACGCACGGACTCTCCGGCTCGTGAATGCAAATAGGCACCCAAACAAGCGCTTTCAAAGACGCTTAATCCTTGTGCCAATAATCCGGCAATAACTCCTGCCAATACATCCCCGCTACCGGCCGTGGCCAATCCGGCATTGGCCGAAACATTGATGCGCAACGCCCCGTCTGGCGACGCAACCACCGTGTTCGCTCCTTTTAAGACAATCGTTTTATTCCATTCGGACGCCTTACTGCGTACCAAATCAAAACGATTCTCGTCCACTTCTTCAACCGAGATACCGCATAAGCGCGCCATCTCAGCGGGGTGAGGTGTCAAAACGGCGTCACAGGATATTCTTGTTAACCAATTGGGAATCGTTGATAAATAGTTTATGAAATCGGCATCAAGAACAAGTTTCGTACTGGATGGTAAGCGGAAGACCGTTTTGAGAGCGAGTGTTTTCGCTTCCTCTTTACATCCCAGACCGCATCCCGCCAAACACACTCCGTAACCAGAGGCATCTTCCAACAGGGCTTTGAAAGAATCCGGATAAATAAAACCCAACGGGGATTCGGGATACAGCAAAAAAGTCGTCTCTGGGAAGAGCACTGACACAGTGGATTGAACCCTCTTGGGACTAACCAATGTCACAAGCCCGGCTCCCACACGCAAAGCACCACCACAACAAAGTGCCGCTGCGCCCATATATTTCGCCGAGCCAGCAATTACCAGTATTTTACCGAAGGTGCCTTTATGTGAATAGGGGGAACGAAAAGGCAAAACACTCCTAACCCAATTCAGATTTATACTTTCACAGGAAAACGCCACCGTTATATTAGATGGTAAACCGATATCGACAGAAATAATCTCTCCGGCATGTATGGCTCCGGACGAAGTGAATAAACCTCTTTTGGGATATCCTAAAGAAACAGTATAATCAGCATAAGGAGTGGCTGTATCGGCAACTCCGCTGTCAGCATTTAACCCTGACGGCAAATCAAGGGCAATTATCTTTAGAAGCGGGTTTTCGTTTTTGGCTTTAGTCAAACGCAATAAAATCTTTCTTAGCATTCCTTCGATTGGACGATTCTGTCCGGTTCCAAAGACCGCATCCAAGACACAATCGCAACCTTCCAGAAGTGCGCTTAGAACTATCCGTTCCGGGTCTGAAGAAGCATCTACGCTTGTCACCCCGGCAGCGAGCGCTAATTGAAGGTTTTTATCGCCTTCGTCGCGGCTTGCACAAAGGTATAGTGTGACAATCGCGCCTTGCTCTCTTAGACAGCGTCCGGCTACAATTCCATCTCCACCGTTGTTGCCCGGGCCAATTAACAGAGTTAGTCGTTTCCCCGACACTTCTCTCAGAATTCCTCTTATTTGAGAAGCCACCGCCTGTCCGCTATTCTCCATCAGTGTAGTTGCGGCAACACCATGTTGTTCCGCCTTGGCTTCAAGAAGCGCCATCTCTGTTCTTGTTACAATTTTCATAGCTTTGAGTTTAACAACAATGCCTGTCACGGTCAACACCATCTCACTTTGGTTATCTTTCAGAGTCCACCGGCGCAATGTTTCCGTAAATATCCGCCAGTCCATGTAAAATCATGGACATGAAAAATACGACACGGATTACACTAAGTTGGGAACTATTTGAACAGGG
>JGI24702J35022_10000456_pt1 | contig 24608 bp, 21 predicted proteins | sample TergutTh196P4_FD_35022 | JGI IMG/M metagenome (IMG submission 35022)
GTAAAACGCTCAGTATCCGTTTTGAGGTACTCATTATATTTACCCTCCTTGAAACGTTTGAGTATTACTTAGCCTTAGTCTGTAAACGCAAAAAGGCGGCTCCCCCATTGGTAAAAGGGAAGCCGCCTTGTATAGATGCCTTATTAAGTTCTAGAGTACGGGAAACAAAGAAATCATCTGCTTGCTTGCTTGCTTAAAGCCTGTGTTGTGCTAAACATGGATTTGTCAAGTTCTTGCCGCAGTGCGATGCCACGGATTATATACTTGCCTGCGGCAACAGTCAATAAAATGGATTGAAACCTGAGGTTGATTGCGCGCGGGGAGGTTGTCCGGTCTCCCGCCGGATACACTCAGTGCGGCGGTAGTTTTGGCTTCGGTGCGGCTTAGGGGTTAGCACTGGTCGGGCAAACTGGCAATCTGCTGCCGCACAGCCTCGGCTGAAGCGGCCAACTCTTCCTTTTCATCAAAGGTAAGCTCAAGCTCTACGAATTCGCTGATGCCGTTTTTCCCCAGCCTTACCGGTACGCCGATAACCACGTCACTGAGTCCGTATTCGCCCGTGAGGTAGGCCGCGACCGGCATCAACTCCTTTTTATCTTGGGCTACGGCGAGTACCATTTTCAGGATCGCGGCGGATGGTGCGTAGAAAGCACTTGAGGTCTTAAGGAGGCTGACGATCTCCGCTCCGCCGCCTACGGTGTGCTGTGACAGAGCTGCTATGGTGGTCGTTGGAACGAGGTCTGCCAATGGTTGGCCCTTTACTTTTGCCAGGCGGGGCAGAACGACCATGTTCTGCCCATGTTCACCCAGGACGAAGCACGACACCTCGGTAGCGGATACATTTAGCTCTTGGGCGATAAAGCTAGCAAAGCGAGCAGAATCCAGCACGCCGGAGAGGCCGAAGACCCGATGGCGTGAGAAGCCGCTTGCTTTGAGTGCAAGGTAGGTGAGGGCATCCACGGGGTTGGCGACAGTGATGATGATGCTGTCCGGCGAGTGCTGCGCAGTCTTTGCCACCACGTCCGATACTATTCCCGCATTTATCTTGATAAGCTCCTCGCGTGTCATACCGGGCTTGCGGGCGATACCGGAGGTGACAACCACAACATCCGAGCCATCTGTGTCTTCGTAGCGGTTGGTGCCCAAGATGCGGTGGGTGAAGCCCAAGATGGGCGCGGACTGCTGGATGTCGAGGGCCTTGCCTTGCGGGAGTCCCTCAATAATATCCAGAAGGACCACGTCGGCAAAGTCACGCTCAATGAGGCGCTGAGCCAAAGTGGCCCCGACATTGCCCGCGCCGATAATGGTTATTTTCATGGCGGTTATCCCATATGAGCGATGATGGCGTCGGCAACCTGAGCCGTACCCACGGCGCGCTTCTGCTCGGGCTCAGGCAAAAGATCGTAGGTCACCTGCTTGCCCTCGGCCACCACGGCGGCTATGGCTTGCTCCACCCGGTCGGCAGCTTCAACTTCGCCCAGATGGCGTAGCATCATCACCCCGGAGAGCATCTGGGCCATGGGGTTGGCCTTGTTCATGCCCTTATATTTGGGGGCGGAGCCGTGAGTCGGCTCAAATAGGGCGATCGTATCGCCGATATTAGCCCCGGGGGCGAGCCCCAGCCCTCCTACCAGCCCGGCGCAAAGGTCAGAAATGACATCGCCGTAGAGGTTGGGGCAGACCAACACATCATACATCTGCGGCTTTTTTACAAGCTGCATGGTCATATTATCCACTATGCGGTCTTCAAACTCGATGTCAGAATACTCGGCGGCTACTTCACGTGCTACCCTGAGAAATAGGCCGTCAGAATACTTCATGATGTTGGCCTTGTGGACGGCAGTGACCTTTTTGCGCTTGTTGGCACGGGCGTACTCGAAAGCCCATTTCACGATACGCCGCGAACCAAATTCGGAGATGGGTTTGATGCTGATGCCGGCATCGTCACGTATTTGGCCCCCCATCTCGCTGATGAGCTGGGTGAGCTTCTTGGCCTGCTCGGAGCCTTGCTCAAACTCAATACCGGCGTATAGGTCTTCCATATTCTCGCGCACAATGATGAGATCAATGTCATTGTAGTAGGTGGGAGCGCCGGGGTAGCTCTTGCAGGGACGGAGACAGGTGTAGAGCTCCAGTTCCTTGCGTAGTGCCACATTCACACTGCGGAAACCCGAGCCGACGGGGGTGGTGATCGGCCCTTTTAAGGCTACCTTGTTCTTGCGAATGGATTCAACAACCGCAGGGGGCAGGGGAGTGCCGCACTCCTCCATCACATCCACGCCGGCATGCACGATGTCCCAGTTGAACTTCACGCCAGAGGCCTCCAGCACACGGCGGGTGGCCTCGGTCAGCTCTGGCCCAATGCCGTCGCCGGGGATCAGGGTTATGTTATAAGACATAGGATCTGATTTTTCTCCTTACTTGATAATCTGAAATTGCCAGTCGCGAGCTGGCTTTACTCCAATTTAAAATCTCCGTGCTTTTTAATATAGGGGATAAGCCCACCTTCGTCCAGCAGGGCCTGCATGGCCTGAGGGAGAGGCTTAAAGATAAGATCGGCGCCATTGGTTAGATCCTTGATGGAACCGGCTCCCAAATCTACTTCCAGCTCGTCGCCATCATTGATCTTGTCGGTATCGGTGATGAGAACCGGGAGACCGCGGTTAATGGCATTGCGGAAGAAGATGCGAGCCACGCTTTTTGCCAGCACGGCAGAAACCCCGGCCATCTTAATGACTAGAGGGGCATGCTCACGGGAGGAGCCCAGGCCGAAGTTTTGGCCTCCCACCACAAAATCCCCCGGCTGGACGCGCCTTGCGAAAGTAGGATCGGCATCCTCTAGTACGTGTTTAGCCAGCTCTGGCAGGTTGGAGCGAAGATGTGCCAAGCGACCTGGCACGATGTGGTCGGTGGAGATACTGTCACCGAACTTAAAAGCTTTGCCTTTGAGTGTTGCCAATTTAATACCTCGTAACTTTAATCAGTGGGTTTTGGAGCTGTCTTGACGTGGTTAAAGCACTTCACGTGGGTCGGCTACGTAGCCAGTGAGGGCAGTGGCGGCGGCAGTGGCGGGACTGGCCAGATAGACGAAAGAGTTTGGGTTGCCCATGCGCCCCTTGAAATTGCGGTTGGCTGTGGACAGGCAGGCCTCGCCATCGCCCAGTACCCCCTGGTGTAGCCCGAGACAGGCTCCGCAACCGGGCGAAGCGATGAGTGCCCCGGCTTCGACCAGAATGGTGATATAGCCTATCTCCAGGGCCTCCATTAGCACCCGCTGAGAGGCGGGCACCACGACGAGGCGCGTGCCGGGGGCACACTTATTGCCTCGCAGGATGGAGACAGCGATGGACAAATCTTCAAGGCGTCCGTTAGTGCAGGTGCCTAGGAACACTTGATGGATTTTGACACCAGATAGCTCCCGGGCTAAGGTGACGTTATCCACGGTATGCGGGCGGGCAACAGTCGGCTCAAGCGTTGCCAGGTCGATTTCGATGGTGCGTTCATAGCTTGCGCCCTTGTCGGGGGTAATGGGGCGGTAGTCCTGCGGGCGCCCCATGTCTTTTAAGTATTTTTCGGTAATGGCATCCGAGGGGAAGATGCCAAGCTTAGCCCCCGCCTCAACAGCCATGTTGGCGATGGTCAGCCGCCCCGGCATGCTCATGGTCTCCACGGCTTTACCGCCGAATTCCAGTGCCTGGTAGGTGGCACCATCGGCACCGATCTTGCCAATGAGATGTAGGATAAGATCCTTGGCCGAAACCCCTGGCGGGAATCGGCCCTTAAGCTCAATACGGATACTTTCTGGCACTCGAAACCAGGTCTGTCCCAAGGCGAAAGCTACGGCTATGTCAGATGATCCCATACCTGTGGCGAAGGCCCCCAGCGCCCCGGCGGTGACGGTGTGCGAGTCGGCCCCCACGATGACATCGCCCGGGCGTGCCATCTGCTCAGCTACGATTTGGTGGCAGACACCACGGCCCACATCAGAAAGAACGCAGCCCGTCTCGGCAGCGAAATCCCTTAATAGGATGTGGTCTGTAGCGAGCTGGGCCTGTGGGGATGGGGCGGCGTGATCCAGGAAAAGCACTGTCTTGTACTTGTTGGCTAGCTTTTTAAAGCCACTCCCGCGGTACTCGCGCACAGTGAGGGGGCCGGTGGTGTCCTGAGCAAAAGCCAGATCCACAGGGCTGACCACAATCTCACCCGCGCTTACGTCGCGTCCGAGTTTTTGACACAGTATCTTTTCGGCAATGGTTTTTGGCATATGTGCTCTCTAGCTGGGAGCAGCGGGGCTATGGGAGGTCCCGTGGTGGCGGCTCCGTCAAAAGTAGCTTTAATAATAACATAAAGATCTGAATAAGAGGAAATCAGCTTGGTGTTGACTTGGGTTCACACACAGCACCCATTGGATATAGGCTCCTGGCCCTCATAGTTAACTAGCGGCTGGACTAACGCTGTAGCAGATCTGCAAGGGGGACTTGGCCGTTTGCTAGGCCTCAGGTTGGCGGCAAAAACTTATATGCATCTGTATTAACAATTAAAAAACAGAAATAAGTAAATGAGGATCACTGACAAGATTCTCGTGGTGACGAGAGGGGTACATGCGGGGTCAATGCTTTTCTCGCGATCAGTTGGATTCTAGTGGCAGTTGCAATACCTAGGCCACTATGGCGAATATCCAGGGAGGGGCTGTCGGCATGCTCATGGCGATCCAGTTAACGTGCATCGAATTCCTTTAGAGCCTTGCATACAGGTTGGAGCCTGCTTAAATCAAAACCAACAGAAATTATACTGACGCCACTTTCATTTGAATATAATTCCCCTGACGCATCTTCCATGCGAATTATAATAGTTCCCAAGATCGGCTTTAGTCTGCCGTTTTGAAGCTTTGCCTCGGATAATTTTTCTTTCAGTTCGCTTTCTCTTGCGAATTCAAGGATCATATCCGGCCTACATATATTGTGAGAGTCTGCCACGATGCGCAGATCCTCCGGTTTATCATCAATATATAAATACATCTGGTGGTATCTGGGGATCCTTTCAATCGGAGGCAAGCTCAGCCACTGTCTTTTAGCAGGGAGGCTGTTTGATTTCAATAGCGCCCTTATTATCTTATTACTAAAAGAAACATATTTATTTATTCGCCTAGAATATATTATGAAATCTGGAACAACAAACTTGACGGCCGATTCATAGTTGAACAAAATCTCTCTTGATTCCTTTGGCAAAGGAACATTGCCCGTACTCAATCTGGATTTATGTACTCCGTATCGTGATAGGCTGCCTGGTACCACTTGCAATGATTTCTGACAATCAAGCAATTTTAAAAGCGAAAGGGCGATCCATTGCTGGTAGCTATCAATAAACAGCGATTGCTCAACTTCAGATAGCTTCCTTGAGGCCAACTCGGCAAAAATATCAACACTGATCTTTGTTTTGAGCAGATCAAACATCAGATCAGACTCACTGTTAATAATTTCAATAAGTGGATCCCTCAGAAATCTGAAAACTGCAGGGCTGCTTGATATATGCAGCCCATACGAAGCGGAAATCTCTTTTGCTAGAGCCTGGTAGTGCTCGCTTAGGGCAGTACTCTTTCTTACTAATGCCATTGCCGTGTTATTCACAAAACTGGAAATGACCTGAATAAAATGAAGATAGAATTCACTCCGAGCATTGTCTGGTATTCTGGTTTTGTTAACAGCAATCTCTATCTCAGGATGCTCTGAAATGAATTTTTTGAGAATGTCATACTCAGCAAGCCACAGTTGTGAAATCATCGCTCCCGCCACGATCTAAATTTTTTGAACTATTAAGCCGCCATGTAGGACTTTGGTTTTACTGCTGTGTTTCGTCAAGTATTTTTTTCGGGAATAATCGTCAGGAATTTTCGGAATCATCGCCGAAATATTATGCAAAACTAGGCACTAAAAACATATGATATAGGTGGCGGATTAATATCAAATTGCGCTTGTTGATATCAAGCTCTGGATTACTATCGGTAGCTATCAGCGCCTTGGTAGTACCAAACGGTATGTACGATGGTGTGGAAAGACGAGGGTAAACCATCCCTAGAATCCACTTTTGTTCAATACAGGCGCTATTTACAGGCGAGTACCGCTCGCGCGACCATCGTTTTAGCTATTTGGATTTTCCATTTGTTGAATGGTAGCGCAATTGCATCTTGAACACTGGCATTGCCGGACAATTCTGCCACCGTATCGTCAATTGCTTTACCTTTTACCTGGTCCTCTGCCTTAGTGGCGCGATATGGTTTATTGTAAACAGCGTTTAAACAGATACGGGCGGCATCTCCTCCGATCAGCGCGGCACAGTTTACAATCGGGAAATCAATTGATGAGCGCAGGGCAAACTTTATGAACGTACTTTTGGCTCCACTGCTGGGTGCCGGAATTTGTATTTCTTTAACGAGTTCATCTGGAGCTAAAACTGTTGTATTGGGTATCGCAACATCCCAAAATTGCTCACAGTGGATTGTGCGTTTTGTTGTCACGACGCTCGCATTAAGGGCCACTAGCGCAGGTGCAAGATCAGAGGGGTTGACATCTACACATGATTTGACTGCACCAAAAATACTATGGTACCGATTTTCGCCACTCAATGCGTAGCAGGCGTTGCCGCCCTTGCGAGCGCAATCGAACCGATTCCATTTTTTTCGGAAGTACAGACAGCGCGGCAATTGACATATATTCCCGCCAATTGTACCCATTTCTCTGATATGAGGGGATGCTGTTTTTTGTGCGGCCTGAGATAGGGCACTCCACTTTTTGTTGACAACATCGCTTTTCGCAATATCTCCAAGCTTGGTTAGGGCACCAATCTTCAGCACTCCGTCTTGATCAGTAATATAGTCCAAGCTTGGTGCAATAGTCTTGAGGTTGACGATCAGTCGCGGGTAATCCCTTAATATATAAAGTTTCATTGTTCCCAGTAAATCTGTTCCCCCCGCAATAGCTTGTGCCCCTGTTTCCGAGAGCAAGCCAACCGCTTCGTCAAGTGATTTTGCGTTAACATGGTTGAACTCTCTTAGTAAATTAGACATTTTCTATCCTTTCCCGAGGGCTTCTAAAATTTTCTTTGGACTTGTACAGAGGTCGACCCATTTTCCGATAGCATTGTGTACCGCGTACCTAGATAGGTTGGCTACACAGGCCCCAATGTTTTCACCTACACCAATCATCCCATAAGCCGCATAACCGAGGCCGGTTTCGATTTGGTGGCAAACAATGGGTCCCTCTATGTCGTTCATGACAGGAACGGGATAGCTGATAAGATCATCATTCAGCCTCACTCCATCTGTGGGGTCAAAAATTACCTCCTCAAAGGTCGACCTCCCGAAGCCCATATAAGCACCGCCGTATTGTTGCCCAGCGTATGTTTCTGGGCTGATTAGTCTCCCGGCATCGTTGACGATAACTAATTTTTCTACTTTGACTTTCCCGGTTTCAGGGTCAACCTCGACTTCCATAAAATGGCACTGTCTCCCCATGCTGAAGGTTTGCAACTCAGGATCTATATCTGGCACCATATCCCATACAAACATCTTTGTATGAAAAACTGCAGCAAGGTCTGCCACAGTCGCTTGATTTGCAGGATTGGCAATCTCGTATATTACGGAATCCTTGATATCAAGCTCCTCGGGTTGTTTATTTGGGAATAGCGGCGGATAATTCCCGGGGGTTATCCCTCCCCATCCTCCAGCAATCACTCTTGGTTGCATTGCAAAACTTAACACCATGTCCTTGGCTTTTTTCCCTAGCCTACCCAACATAGTCGAATTGGTTGTCATGCCGCGGGAATCGGCATGACTATGAAAATCAAAAGGAGTTCGCTGTTCAGCTGGTTCATTAGCGAACTTGAACGCAACATCTTCTAGTTTCATGCCCATTTCGTCTGCTATGATAGATGCATATGTGGTATCTCGGTTGACGCCCTGTTCGACGTTGTCACCCAGAACAATAACTTTTCCAAAGGCATCAACGGCCAAACCCAATGGTCCCCATGGCAGGCGGTTTTTCAAATCATCCGGTTCGTTGGAGTCGTTAGGGCGATGATACCAGGTGTGGGACCATACAAACCCAATTCCATGATAGCTACCATTCTCCAACTTCTTAATGCCCGGCTGGTGCCACTTCGTATCCCATCCGATAGCCTCCTTGCCTATAGCCAGACATTCTTTGAGGCTGTCTCGGGAGGCATCAAACCCTTGAACCTTTTTGATATTTTCGGTTATCCATGCCATATCGTGTCCAAGGCTACCATCGTTAATTAAAGCAACTTGGGTCGGATCCATCTTTAGCTCATTTGCAACTTGATTGAATGTCTCAACATGAGTAAGGACCATGTTAGCTCCATGGCGATAACAGTGATATGCACCCAAGTTCTGGCATGGGAAAGTTTTCTTTGAATAAATATTCTCGCACTTGCAAGATTGTCGAATTTGAGTGAGTTGGTCTGCAAGGGCCCCCGTGTTTATGTGATGGTATTTAACGGCGGTTACTTCGCCGTTGTCTTTATAACCTATAGTTGCTTTGTAAGTTCCAACCTCATCTCCTAGCCAATAAAAAGCGCTGTCAAACAGGTGCTTTACTGGTCTGCCATTGGTCTCCTTGGCAGCCCTGGCTGCCATTAAATGATTGGCTAGTCCTCCCCAAACGTGTCCGAACACGCCAGCATTGACGAAGCCGTGTCCCGTCACGCGCTTAATCCAGGGCAAAAATACGGGGGTGTAAGAGGTGAATAAAAAATGTGTCTCATGGTTGCCCCAGTATTCTATTTCATCGTCATGCAGATACTTGACGAAGTCGCAAGCTCCCTGCACGACGGCTGCAGAATCAGCAGTTTGTCTTATGACTACATCTATGGTATTAGGGGAAGACTGAAGAGCTGAGTCGACATCTCCATACTCCTCTATCTCTTCGTCATATATATTGTTTTTGAGTAAATCGGGGTATATGACCGCCGCATCACTTGCCAGCGCCCGTTCACAGTCTAGATGAAAGGGCAGTTTTTCCCACTCGGTGTCTTGGTACAATATCTTCAGCGCTTCGTCACATGCCATCTCGTTATCGGCAACTACTATGGCTCCGCAAATCTCGCCAGCCCACCAATTTTCTGAAGGCAGTGTCGGCAAAGCTCCGGGATAACGCTGGCCATCGAAGCTGGCTACCCCAATCGGGGGATCATCGTACTTTATAATTTTTCGCACTCCGGGCACAGTTGCTGCGCGGGCAGTGTCCATTGAAAGAATCTTAGCATGTGCATATGGCGCCTCCATGCTTTTGGCACAAAGAGCGCCGGCCATTTGGAAGTCCCTGGCATAAACGGCTGTCCCGTTACATTTTGCTAAGCCATCACGGCGGGTGAGGCCGTGCTTGCCAGCATATTGAGCGGATGAGAGGCTCCACAACCACGGCTTGTATTCTTCTCCATCTTTTATTCCATAGTATGTAGTCATCAGATGCTCCTCTTTTATTTTCCGGCGGTAATTTCAAGGATGGCCTTGATATGTTGTGAGTAAGTCGCGCAACGGCATATATTTCCGCCAAGCGCCTCCCTGATGTCTTTTTCCGACGGCTTGGGAATCCTATTTAGGAGGGCTTGGGAAGTGACTAAAAAGCCCGGGGTGCAATACCCGCATTGCATGCAGTGGTTTGCGATGTATGCATCAACGAGAACAGGATTGGATGCCGCAATTTCTTCTGCGGTGATTATGTTTGCGCCATCACACTCTGCCGCTAGCACCATACAAGATAATACGGGCCTGGCATTCATGATGACACTACAGGAACCACAAGCACCATAGCCATAGCACATGTCTTTTGGAGATAAAAGCCCGACTTGTTCACGTAGAAAATCCTGTAAAGTACTGCTTGTTTTTATCTCGGCTATATAAGGCTGATTGTTTATGGTCACTGCAATGGTTGTTGTTTTCTTTCCAACTGTGTTTGGGTCAGCTACAGTTATAGTGATGGGCTGTGTCACTGTCGCTGTGTTGGTTCCACTGTCGCAAGCATTCGCCATTAATATAGAACTTAGACCTGCCCCGCCTAAAATCAAGCCGCTATCTCTCAGAAATTTTCTTCTTGATATTGACTCTGAATTTAGCTCTTTTTTGTCGATGTTCATCGTTCTCTCCGATTATTAATTTGACGACCCTTTTCATGGTTGAGAGCAATCCTAAGAACTCTAGCATTCCCAGGGGGAGAAATTCTATGAAAATAAGGAACGATAACGTGAAATTCAGAAGCAAAAAGGTGACAGAGTGGTCACAGGTTGGTGACTGTTGTGGTTTTCCGGATCAAAGCACGGGTGGGAGATTATAAATTGGGCGACAAAAAGTAACCGATACCTGGTCTATTCAATATAACGCGAGGATTATGGTAATCCACTTCAATCTTTCTCCGTAGCCGATAAACATAAGCTTTTATAGCGTCATGCGAATCTCTCTCCGTGTGAAGAGTTGTTCGCATGTTCGTTCCATAAATTCGCTCAGCAAGATCGCGGTTTGTTACCGTACGTCCTCTCGCTATAATCAATTCATACAGAAGTTGCTTTTCTGAGTTGGTTAAACATATCCTCGTTTCATTATAGTGCAACTCATTCGTAGACGAGTTCAATGAAAGTGTACGATACGCTATTACAGGCTCTTGGATTTCGTCGGCGCAACGTCTTACCAGTGCTTTGACGCGGGCTATTAACGCCAATTGGCCAAAGGGCTTAACCAAATATTCATCTGCTCCCAGACTCAAGGCTTTGACAATGCTAGAATCTTCCTCTCGTGCCGTAATCACCATGATGGGCGAATTAGAGGTCAACCGAATATTTTTAATAACATCGAACCCGCTAATATCGGGAAGCCCTAAATCTAATAGAATCGCATCTGGCGCTTTTTCGCGTAGTATCTTTAGGCTTTCCACTCCTAGGCTGGCAGTTAAAACCCGCACCTCTGGCCAGGCGACCTCAAAGGCGTTGGCGATGTAATCGAGCGTATTCTCGTCATCATCGACTATGAGAAACTGCATATCTTCCTCGCTGGATATGGATTTATTTTATGGGAAGAGTGAACTTGAAAACACATCCTTTTCCAAGTTCGCTCTCAGCTAGAATTTTGCCCCCGTGTAATTCGACGAGGATCTTACATAATGCTAGGCCTATACCTAATCCAGAAAGCTTCTCCATGTTAGCCTCAGTTCTTTGAATATAATACATCTGAAACAGATGTTTTTTTGCATTCTTTGTTAAACCTGGACCTGAATCCCTGATAACGAACTCAATGTTTTTCACCAGTTTCCTTGCTTGAATGTATATATTGACGCCCGTAGGGGAGTGCTCAATGGCATTACAGATCAGATTCTGTATTATTTGCTTAAGGCGTCCCGGATCAGCTGCTATTTCAGGAATATTCGTGGCTATGGCGACCTTAATTGATGCTCTTTTTAATCTAGCGAGTATGGCAAAGTCCTCAACAATACTTTCCAGTAGCGCTTTAATGTCGGTGGGGATTTTGTTAATTGTCAGAACTCCGATTTCACCGCGAGCTATATCCATTAACTCGTTGATGCGCTTGTCAAGTTGTTTAGCTCCTTCGTTTATATTCTTAGCAAGCCGTTGATCAACCCCCTCTGCCATTTTAAGTGATAGGGCTTCACTGGCTCCCATCATTGCTGTCAAAGGTGTCTTAAGTTCATGCACTAAAGCTCTAAAGAAATCTGTCCTCAGTCGTATCTGTGTTTCAAGTTCCAATCGGGCTTTCTGCTCCGACAGGTAATGGTTTTTGGCTTTGATCTCCGCCCTTTTGCGCCACTGGATTTCTTTTTCAAGCCTAGCGGTGCGTTTTTCAATTATCTCTTCAAGGTAGTTGTTGTAATCTTGGAGCTTCTGTTCAGCAAGTTTGAGATCTGTCAGATCATAAGATGAGCCGATAAGATAGGTGCGCTTTCTGTTGGGAATCGTCAACACTACATTATTACCGTGGTAGTAAATTGTTTTCCCTAGTAAATTCACCGAACATTCTTCACGGCTGAAACGCGAACAACCATTGAATAGTGAAATGATATTCTCTTTGATGTAATTAGCCATTGGGGGTTTTCGCCAAACAGGTTTACTCATTAGGAAATCGTCTATAGATTCGGCCCCCCATAATCGCAAAGCGGCCTGATTTACTTTCCGGTGAATGATCATTTGGGCACAGCGCCCTATCTCGTCAGGGTATTCTTCAAAGTAGTGTCTTAAGTCTGCAACCCCCTTAGCCCGTAACTTGCTAAAATATCGGACTAATCTTGATACATCTTCTTCCCATAAGGGCACTGGCGCATTATTGAATAAAAATTGGTACTTTATCTCCGTCACGGCATCTCCATTATTCGGCCAGCGGACTCTCTGGGCCACATAAGTCCTTTTGGCGGTTTACGGCATCGGCAACCATAAACTCTAAGCCATCGCAGGATACATTATAACGATTGTTTGGTGCCCATTGTCCCGACTTTAGGATTTTGATTACCGATCGGATCCATACCTTGTAATCTTGCTACGGGGAGTGCTTCATTCCAACGCTCGTACCTTCCCCTTGTAAGCTACTTCCGATCGTCTGATTTATGCTATCTGTACTGACGTAATGAATTGGGTTTGCTGAAGAATTGCCGCATTCGGTTCAAATACCGACATATTCTTAGACTCGGTCAGTCTCTAGTAGCAACCGGCTGATTATGCATGTGTTTGACCGGTACGCTTGCCGTGTCTATAATTAATCCTCTAAGTCTCCCAAGAGTGAGTTTCATTTGGACACACCAGAAACTGCGCTTAGCGCCCTACTCACCCGCTTTACCCCGTCCCGGGATAATCTTATCCCCATCTTGCACGTTGTGCAAGAGGCAGAGGGTTATCTTTCGCCGGCGTCCATGGCGCAGGTGGCGGCTTACCTCGGACTGTCTGAAAGTGAGGTTCACGGAGTAGCCACTTTTTATGCCTCTTTTAGGTTAAAGCCCATTGGCAAGCAATGCCTCAAGGTATGCCGCGGCACTGCCTGCCATGTGAAAGGGGCGGGCGAGGTGCTCGCTGAGCTTGAGAAAAAGTTGGGGATCAAGGCCGGGGAGACCACCCCGGACGGTGCCTACTCCTTGGAAACCGAGGCCTGTTTCGGCTCCTGCGCGCTGGCCCCGGTGGTGGTCGTGGACGGGCGTGTCTCAGGGCGCGTAGAGCCTGCGGGGGTCGGCGAGCTTTTGAAGGGAGAGAATGAGCCTTAACATACTTCGGCAGCAGGCTGAGGCCGAGTGGGAAGCGGTGGTACATCCCAGCTTGCCGCAGATCTTTATCGGAACGTCTACCTGTGGTGAGGCGGCGGGTGCGGGTCGGGTGCGGCGGGCCATTGAAGAGAAACTTGTTGAACTTGGGATAAGCGCTACCATTCATCGCACAGGATGCTTAGGTGAGTGCTGGCGCGAGCCGCTGGTGGATATCATAAAACCCGGTTCGCCTCGCATCACCTATCACAGCCTGACTCCGGAGAAGGCCTCTGAATTAATAGCAGACTATTTGGTGAATGGTCTTCTGCGTCCGGATCTGGCTCTTGGGGTATGGGGTGGTGGCTATGACGGTCTGCCTGCCTTGGACACAACTGCCATGTTGGGGCCACAGAAGCGCCGTGCCCTGCGCAATGCGGGCATCATTGACCCTGAGAACATTCGCCATTATCTCGCCCGTGGGGGATATCGGGGCTTGGAGCGGGCACTTAGCCTGTCTCCCGACGAAGTAATCTGCGAGATTGAACAAGCTGGGTTGCGGGGACGTGGTGGGGCTGGCTTTCCAACCGCCTGGAAGTGGCGGCTCTGCCGTGAGGCCGAGGGGGCACCCAAACACCTGATCTGCAATGCTGACGAGGGCGATCCGGGGGCTTTTATGAATCGCGCTTTGCTGGAGAGCGATCCTCATGCGGTACTGGAGGGAATGCTCGTCGGAGCGTATGCTATCGGTGCCGATCGCGGTTATATCTATGTGCGGGAGGAATATCCTTTGGCGACGCGGCGGTTGGAGATTGCCCTTGAGCAAATGAGGGATAGCGGACTGCTTGGTCGAGATATTTTGGGGACAGGTCTGGACTTTGACATCAAACTGGTGCGCGGGGCTGGGGCTTTTGTCTGCGGTGAGGAGACTGCCCTCATTGCTTCTATGGAGGGCTACCGTGGCTTGCCGCGCACCCGTCCGCCTTTTCCAGCCTCATCCGGTTTGTGGGGAAAGCCCACCAATATCAACAACGTAGAGACTTGGGCGCAGGCGGCCTACATCTTAGCGGCAGGGGCGGAGGCCTTTCGCGAATATGGCACTGAGCAGAGCAAGGGCACCAAGACCCTCTCGCTTGCAGGCGATGTGAGGCATACGGGGCTGATTGAAGTGCCGCTGGGCACGGCTCTAAGTGACATCATCTACACCATTGGCGGTGGCATTCCAGGCGATCGGAGTGTCAAGGCCGTTCAGACGGGCGGACCATCAGGTGGCTGCTTGCCGGCCTCACTCCTGGCGTTACCGGTAGACTATGAGTCCTTGGCCCAGGCCGGCTCCATCATGGGTTCAGGCAGCATGGTGGTTATGGACGAGCGTAGCTGCATGGTGGATATCGCCCGCTATTTCTTGACTTTCACCGAGGCTGAGTCCTGCGGGAAATGCACTCCCTGTCGGCTTGGGACGCGCCAGATGCGATCTGTTTTGGATGATATCGTGGCGGGTAATGGAAAGGCGACGGATTTGGAAGTCCTGGCGCATTTGGCACAGTCAGTGCGGAAGGGTGCCCTCTGCGGGCTGGGGCAGAGTGCCCCAAACCCTCTGTTGACCACTTTGAAATACTTTCGTGAGGAATATGAGGCGCACTTGGATGGGCGCTGTCCGAGCCTGGTCTGCTCGGCCTTGGTGCATTTTGAGATTACGACTGAGAAATGCGCCGGCTGCGGGGTCTGTCTGCGAGTGTGTCCTTCTGAGGCCATAAGTGGGGGGAGGGGGGTAAAACACGTCATTAATCAAGCCAAATGTACCCGTTGCGGGCAGTGCTTGAAAGCCTGCCCGATGCGTTTTAGCGCGGTAGGAAAGATTGCTGGAAGAGCTGTGAGGGAAGATGCCTAAGATATCCCTCTGTATTGATGGGCGCGAGATTGAGGCCGCCGCCGGGGCCAGCCTGCTGGAGACCGCCCTAGAGCATGGCATCTATATCCCTCACCTCTGCCATGACCCCGATCTTAAGCCGCATGGCGGGTGTCGTCTGTGCCTGGTGGCTGTCCGAGGCGCACGGGGTTTCCCGGCCGCTTGCACAACGCAGGTGGCGGATGGCATGGTAGTGACCACCACCGGGGCTGAACTGGATCAGGTGCGGCGGGATATGCTGGAGATTCTCCTCACGGAACATCCCTTGGACTGCCTTAGCTGTGCCAAAAACCAGCACTGCGCGCTCCAGACGGCGGCAGCGTATATCGGGGATGTGAGGCGTAACCTGCGCCGCACGGGGACACCTGGGCAGGGGGCTGAGTTCACGCCCTGTTTTGTTCTGGGGCGGGACTACTGCATCCTCTGTCAAAAGTGCGTACGCGCTTGTGATGAGATTGCGCATAAGAAATTACTCACGGTGGTTGGCCGCGGCGGCTTAAGCCGGGTAGCTATCTTTGCCAGCCAGGCTGAGTTGGTTGCTGCTTGCAGTGATTGCCTGGAGTGCGTTAAAAGATGTCCCACCGCCGCACTGCGGCCTCTGCCTTGAGCGGTGCCAGTTGGCATATACGCTCATCTCGCGCTACAATAAGGCTGTGCAGTATGTGGGGGTGGATATCGTGGAAATCAGCCGTATTGACGAAGCCATCGCCGCGCGCGGTGAAGCGTTCTTAGAGCGCGTCTACACCCCGACAGAAATTGCGTCCTATCGCCATAAATTGCCGTCACTGGCGGCGCGTTTCTCTGCCAAAGAGGCGGTAATCAAAGCCTTGGGTGGCGGCGGTATCAGACTGACGGAGATAGAAGTCCTCTCTGCCCCTGATGGCAAACCCCAGCTTTCCTTATACGGAAAGGCCCAGGTAAGGGCGGCAGAATTGGGGATTACCACTCTGGACGTGAGCCTCTCGCATACTCGTGATTACGCGGTAGCTTGTGCCGTTGGGTTTGCCCTATAGCTGTTTCGACGGGGCGACAAAGCTTTGCAAGATGCGGGGTTTATTTTTGATGACGACAACTATTTAGATGCAGGATAAAGACTGCCATAACCCCACCGGCCTGCTGGAGATGTCGCCTGACTGGAAGCGCAAGGCCGTCTTATTTCTCTCCAGTCAGACCATTTCGCTTTTCGGCTCGGCATTGGTGCAGTATGCCATCACTTGGCATATCACCCTGGAAACCAAATCGGGGGCAATGATGACCGCGGCCATCCTGTGCGGCTTCTTGCCCACCTTTCTCATCTCCCCGTTTGCCGGGGTGTGGGCTGACCGCTATAACCGCAAGCATCTCATTGTCATGGCTGATGCGCTAATCGCCGTGGCAACGCTTGGCTTGGCGGGGCTATTCCTCATGGGGTACGATGCAATCTGGTTACTCTTTGTGATCTCGGCCATCCGTGCCCTTGGGAGCGGTGTCCAGATGCCGGCGGTGAGCGCCATATTGCCTCAGCTTGTCCCTGCCGCCAAACTTACGAGAATCAATGCCACCAATGGCAGTCTCCAGTCGTTGGTGACGCTGGTCTCGCCCATGTTGGCCGGAGCCCTCCTCACGGTGGCGGCCATTGAGGCCATATTCTTTATCGACGTTTTCACGGCGGCGGTGGCTATAGCCATCCTGCTCTTCTTGCGTGTACCCACCCATGCCAAGGCCTTGGGCAAGCAGGCTACGGGCTATTTCACCGACATGCTGGGCGGCTTAAGATACATACATCGGCACGCGTTCGTGCGCGTCTTATTCCTGTTCGGGGCTCTCTTTTTCTTTCTGGCCGCGCCCGTGGCGTTCTTGCCGCCGCTTCAGGTCGCCCGCAATTTTGGCGATGACGTTTGGCGCTTGGCTGCTATTGAGGTTGCCTTTTCTGTCGGCATGCTCATGGGTGGCCTTGCCATGGCCTCTTGGGGCGGCTTTAAGAACAAGGCGCGCTCATTGGCTTTCGCTGGCCTGATCATGGGGGCTTTTACCTTTGCCCTGGGGGTGACGCCGTTTTTTTGGCTCTACCTCGTTTTTATGGCAATTTTGGGTGTTTCAATGCCGGTTTTTAATACCCCGGCGATGGTTTTGCTTCAGCAGAAGGTCGAGGAGGACTTTTTGGGACGGGTGTTTGGAGTGATGGGTATGATAACGAGCATCATGATGCCGCTGGGCATGCTAGTGTTTGGGCCGTTGGCCGATCTGGTTAAAATCGAATGGCTACTTATCGGCTCAGGTATACTAATATTTATCGTGGGGATTTGCATGTGGTGGAATAGAATACTCGTCCAAGCCGGGAAGCCGATGGGGGAGTTGGGTGGTGCCCCAACGAAGCATGGCGCCCTGCCGTAAGTTGCGGCTTGCCCCAATAGCCTAGTCTGGGGGCTGGCTCTTATGGCGCACGGCTAAGCCCAGCAAGCCTGGCCCGCCGTGAGCGGCGATAACCGGACCAACGCGGCCGACACGGATGTTCTCCGGAGGGCAGGCTGTGATGCGGCCAACTAGCCCCTGAGCTTCTTCGGGGGTGGTGCTGTAAGCGACATAGACTTCCGCTACTTCTGTGGAACTGTTAGCGAATTCCAGCAGTCTTTCCTTGGCTTTGGCGTAGCTTCGCACCTGGCCTGAGGGCACAAACTCACCGTCTTTGAGTGCGATCAAGGGCTTGATATTGATGATGGCTCCCAACAGCGATTTGGCCTTGCCGATGCGACCTCCCTTGGCCAGGTACTCGAGGGTATCGAACATGATGAGGACTTTGGTATGGGTTATCATTTGGTGTACTGCCCCGGTGATCTCCGTGAAAGTTTTACCGGCTTTAGCCATGAGGGCGGCGGTACGGACTATCAGGCCTAAGCCTAGGGATAGCGACTGGGAGTCGAATATTGCTATTGGCACTTTGAGGGGCGTGTTCTTTTTAGCCTGCTCGGCGGAGTTGACAGCGCCGGTGAGCTTGGCCGAGACATGGATGCAGATGATGCCATCGGTTTCAGCCTCGGAAAGCCGGCTGAAAGCGGCGAGGAAGTCTTGGGGGACAGGCTGAGCGGTAGTGGGATAAACGGGCTCATATAGCAACTTCTGGTAGAACTCGTCGGTGCTGATATCTACGCCGTCCCGGTAGGACTTGGTGCCGAAGAGGAGGTGCATTGGCACGATGATGATACCCAGTTCTTTTATAGTCTCCGGCGGCAGGTCGCACATGCTGTCGGTGACGATGCGTACGGCCACGAGCGCTCCCTTCTCGGTCGTCTTTGATGTTGCGGGCAGTATAACGTGGTGATATTCATTTGTAAAGCTAAGGATGAGGTTGCGCGCAGGGGTTTTGCATCTGTATAGAATATGTCAGGAGGTGCCTTGGCGGACGCCTCTGCCCCCAGTGAATCGCTTTGAGTTTACACCCGCATGCGGTAGGCTTTAATATGCACTGGCAAATAGACTATATTGCTTTCTTCTGGCGGCGACCGAAGAGCAAATTGCGCAAGGCGGAGAAATAACGCAGGCGCATCACGCTGCCCATAGGTATTTCCAGTTCTAAGCGCTCGGAGGCCGTAAAGCCGTTGATGGCATTCATTTCGGGGCGCAGGGTAGCGATTTCATCCTGCTTACCGCTCTTCAGCAACTCCTCGATTTTAGCTTCGAGCACCTTGGCGCGTTCAATGCGCTCAATCTGGCGATCGGCCAGCGCCTGCGGTATCTGCCCATATTTAGCCTTAAGCTTAGTAAGTCGGGCGATCGATTCGTAGGTCACATCCGTAATCTCATCACGCGAAAGCCACAGCGTCTCATAATTAAGGCTGAACTTCCAGCTGGGCATGGTAAGTGCCTGGCGGTGCTCTTCCAGCGTCTTATAAAGCAGCTTGAAACCGTAGCGTTCCGGGTACTCAAAAGCTAAACTGCCGGGAGCCATAAAGGGCGCCTGATGCCCCATGAACAGGAACAGACGTTTGTCGGCCTTAAATCTTTGCAGTAGATATTCACAGTAATCAATGGTACTCAGCACCGATTGGGTATCCTGTTTGTGTAAACCAATCATGAAGAATATTTCCACCCGGCTGGCACCATTTTCCAGGGCTGCCTGCATCATCTCTTCCATTGCTTCATTGCTGAAGTCGCGCCCTAGTGATACTTGGCGTACTTCAGGATCATGTGATTCGGGTGACATATCCAGTGAGAAGCCGGGAGTAGCCTGTGCCATCTCTCGGATGAATGCTGGAGGCAGAGGATTGAATGCTTCAAACATAAGGGTGTTTTTCACTCGATGCTCTTTTATCAAGCTGAGAAGCCTATAGGCACGCTCGTCGCCATCCTCGCGGATGTCGCCCACCAGCAGAATAGGCCCGCGTGTAATGCCGGAGATATTTTTGATGTCTTGAAAAATGCCATCAGCATTACGATAGGCCGGTTTCTTGCGGTTGGCAAAAATAGGCATAGCCTCGCGGGCGCCGCTGCAGAATATGCAGTTGTACTTACAGCCGCGACCGGTAAACACCGCTGTCACCGGATATTTAAGCCAGCCTTTAAACGGAATCACCGAGGCAAAATCACGGTAGCGCAGTACTTGACGCACCACCGTGCCGTAGTGATTTCCCATCACATGGCTGATATCCGTTGGCACATAGCTAAACTCATTTTCTTGGATCTGTCCGGAGGGATCCTTCCAGACGAGGTTAGGCACGGAGGCAAATTCGCTGTTATTCTGAAAAACCTGCATGAACTGTCGGAGGGGTTCTTCAGTGGAGTCGCCGCGCATGACAAAATCGACTTCAGGGTATTGAATGAGCTCTTTATAAAAACGGGAGGAAGAATAGCCGCCGAAGATAACTTTGGCATGCGGATGATACTTCTTAACAATTTTGGCGATTTCAATAGAGCCATGGGCGTGCACCATCCAGTGCAAATCTATGCCGAATACCGGCGCCTCCAGCTTCTGAATAAAAGCCTCGGCATCAAAGCGCCCGTCGCGCAGCATGCGCCAAGCAATATTGACAATACGCGTGCGAAAGCCGTTATTCTCCAAGTATTCCGAGATACTGGACAGCCCCACGGGATACATTTCAAAAATGGGGGTGGACAGCACAAGGTCGCTCACCGGCCCATATAGTTGCGGCACTTTACGGAAATCATAAACATGCGGTGCGTGCAAAAGGATGAGGTCAGTCTTGGACATAATCTGAGGATTATAGCGGGCAAAGGGAGGGGTTGGCAAAAACAATTTGAGATTAGCAATAACCCCAACGCTTAACAAGCTCAAGGTTTGGCTAAGCGCGCCCGGGAGTGGCCTTACGGCCTTTCGTTTTCAGGAAATAAGACTGTTAGCAGCATTTTAAACCGTTCGGTAGCATAAATGGCATGGGGTATTTTGGCCGGCATTACGATTGCTTCCCCGGGGCAAAGCGTATACTCCTTGCTACCGATGGTGATCCTGGCGGTGCCATCGAGTATCATTGCCAAAGCATCACCGGAGGACTCATGGGAACTGATCTCCTCATCTTTTGCAAAGGCAAACAGCGTCAGGCTGTGGTGGTTGTTCTGTGCCAGCGTCTTGCTGATGATTTGTCCGGGCAGGAAGGCCACCTGGTCTGCCAAGGGAAGCGCCATGCAGTGTTCAATGTTTTTGATTAGCTTTTCCAAGATACCGCCCCCTCTTTTTCATAAGTCCAGGCCAGTGATTATACCGGCATTGTCCTATTTTGGGCAATGGAGCCTCCTGCCGTTTGTTCCTATACGCTCTTGATCTGCCTGGGTCGGTACCCGCATTCATTGGCGTGATGTATTCTCTGTAAATACCAGAAAACCGAAGCGGGTGGGTGTGATAGAATAGGGGGCATATGGCCCAGCCTTTGAAGATCTGCGCGCAGTGCCTCGCTTCTTTGCGCGAGTCTGGGGACGGCCAGCGGGATTTGGCTGTCTACCTGATGGGCACCGGCGCGGGTGGGGTGGAGATCGTGCCGGTTGAAAACTGTCAGGCGCGGTTGACTGGACATAACGAAACTCCCTCTCCTCTTCCCCCGGCAGGGCGCACCTTGGCCGATGTAACCGCGGATGAACTTAACCAGGCCATTGCTTGGCTTTTAAAGCAACTTAGATTGCCGCCGGAACATAGCGGTGAGGCCTGGGATTTGGAAAACGCCATCAAGGCCGAGTGGCTCAAAGCGCTAGAGGTAAGAAGGCGTGAGGAACGCGAGCTGCTGGATTAATTCTTGGGGGAATAGGGGGCTCAGTCTTTCCTTCGAGCCATAACGACGCCTATGCCCAGAAGAGCCAACCCCACCAGGATGCTGAAAATTGCAGACGGTACATTAATGCCAAAAGCGGAGGCTCCGGTGGCGATGCAGGCAATGCCCAGCACCAGCAGAAAGATATACCCGATAAAGCCCTTTTTGATATAAGAAAAGCCCTTTTTGATACCAGCTATCATAGCGCCTCCTCATTATCTGGGTACCGCTCTTTATTATAACGCAAAAGCCGATCGGGGCGTCTAGGGACTCTTTAGCACCCACTCCGAGACAGCCCGGCTCCAGCCGCTAGGCCCGATGTCTTTAACCTTGATAGGGTCTTTTACCTTAAGGTTACTCCAGCGCTTATCGGCGTTTTGGACAAGGAGCGCATGGTGAACTGCGGCCAACAGTGGGGCGTCGTTTTGCCCATCACCGAGGCCGTAGGTGACGATTTGTCCGTAGTTCATCCGGTAAAGCTCATTTAAGATCTTGACGGCCTTGCCCTTATCGGCCCCAAGGCTTACTTCATAGAACCGACCTCCGAAGACCCATGACAGCCCCTGCTTGGTGATGGCATCCAGAACGGACTCGGTCTCGCGTTTGTCGCCCTGCATGACCACCGTCTCGCTGTACTCGCGCTCTTTGGCCAACTGCGCCATCCTAAGGTTTAAGCCGCTCACTTGCGCTATCTCTTCAATGCTCATGTCGCCGAATGTGGTAAAACGCCCTGGCCCACTCTCCGCCACTAGCTTAAGGCGTTGCTTTATGTCGTCATATAGAGCGCCCAGCTCAATGACATATTCGACTTGGTTGGCTTTAGTATAGGTGAAAGGGAGGCGGAAGTAGTCCTTGGGGACGAAGATCGCCCCGCCGTTTTCCACGATAAAAGGGTCTTTAACTTCAAGCTCGCGGCGCAGCTCTGTCTGTTCAGCATGTGTCTTGGCCGAGCAGAAAATCACGGGAATTTGCCGCTCCTGCAATTGGCGCAGGGCGGTAAGGGCCGGTGCGTAGGAATTGCTTACGGGATGCAGAAGCGTGCCGTCGAGATCGGTATAGACCACTTTGTGCGCTGCACTGCTTGTCCCGTGGATGGTTTGCTTTTCGGCCATCATCCAGCCGTGTGGGATCGAGATGTCGTTTAATTGGTCGGCCAACTCTCCTGCGAATCGCGCGAGATCGGCCTTTTGCGGCGGGGGTAGCAGGGTGACTTGGGGGACATCTTCCTCGAGCTTAAGCCCCTCAATCTCAGCGATCTGGTTCCGGATAAGCTCGCGGGTGGACTCCTCGCAAGCTTGGCTGTGGTAGATGACCGAAAGGGAGGGGATAAGCATATCGCGATAGAGGTGTTCGCTGTCTTCCCTCTCCTCATGCAGATGGGGGTTGATGGTTTCGGTTTGGATGATATCAACCCCTTTTTCGGCGATAGTCCTATCCGCGATTGGCAGAAGTCCGCCGAATTGCTCCAGAATGGAGATCAGCTCTTGGGTCTCGATGGCATAGCCTGAGGCGTAGTTGAGCCGCATGGCCAGGTCTATGCTCATGGCATGCTCGCCGGCATTAGCTGTCTTGATGATCTCGGTCTCAAAGCGACCTTTGGTGGAAAGGAAGTGGTTGAGGTGCTTATTGGTCAGCTCCGAGACCCGACCCCACTTCTTAAAATACAGCTCGCCCAGCATCTTAGGTTTGTAGCGCCACAGGATGCGGACCATGGTATAAGGTGATGTCGAAAGGTAAAAACCGATGGCGTAGTGTTTGACGTACTCCCACACCGCCCCGGGTATGAAGTTATCGGTATCGATGTAGCCGATGTATTCCTTGCCCATCATGGCAGCCAGGAAGAGACCTGTCAGCATACCCTCGCTCTTGCCGTGGCGGATGAAGCCGTCTTCATCCAGGATCTCGGGGTAGCCGGCGCATTCGATAGCCCGGGCGAGGAAGGGGTCACGCTGGTGCACGATGATGGCTTGCCGCTGGGTAGCTTGGCAGAAGCGCTCTAGGATATCCTGCTCGCTCTTAAAGTGATCTATCTCCCCACGTTGACTGTTGGAGACTATAATGGGCAAGCAGTCGTGGGGCACGCCCGCGAGCACACCCTCGAAGACCTTGGGGTCCTCGCTCTTAACGGGCAGGACGATGGCCATCTTGCCCTCAATGGCGGCGATGTCACCCTTGTCGATTCTTTGGGCTTCACTGCCGCTTTTGCCGGAGGCACCCTGGCGCGACCCGGAGTCCAATTCCAGGATACGGCGTACACCGTGGATCTTCACCGAGCCCAAGTGCTCGGCCTGGCGGATACTTTCTATACGCATTGCTTTTTAGCCTCAATTGCAACCCGATTAGGTGGTGCTGGTGCGCTGTAACTGGTTGCCAGCCTGGCGCTCTGAGCACGCCTGATTAGACGCGGGAAGATATCTTAGGTCTGTTGACCGGCTAGGCGCAGACAGAGGAAAACCCAAGTGGTTCCAGTATAGTAATGTGTGAGGATGGCTTTTGTCAACCAAAAGAAGCTCCAACCTGGCCTTGGCAGTTGCCGAAAAGCAGGAGAGCCATGATGGCTGGCAGGGGGCTTATGTGGGTCTCCTACCTCTCATCAGCACTTAGTATAGCCGCAACCCGGGCACTTTAGGCACCCCTCTTCATAGGCTAGGAGACTGGTGCACTCTGGGCATTGGCCGGCCACATTCTTCACCAGCCCGAAATCTGGGGTGGGCTTGTCGTCCTCGCCGCTCTGGATAAGACCTGCTTGACGTTCTAATACCCCGGCGATGGCATCGGCGCAGGAAAGAATGGACTTGCCGTCTTCCCAGGCAATGGAGGGGCAACGTATACCCTTAAGTTGTTTGACTACGGCGGTGATATCAACGCCGGAGCGCAGCGCCAGTGAAATCAGGCGACAGGTTGATTCGAGTTGAGCGGCGGCGCAGCCGCCAGTCTTGCCGAGATGGGAGAAGACTTCACAGATGCCGGCATCATCTGAGTTTACGGTTACATAAATATAGCCGCAGCCAGTGGTCACCCTTTCGGTAGCCCCGTTGGTCACCCGAGAGCGACGGCGGGGGGTGGGGGCGACCGTTCTTTGGACCTCGGCGGGCTTGGGTGTAGCCGTGCCAGCTGTCAGCACCTGGCCTGCACGGCTGCCATCACGATAAATGGTGATGCCCTTTAGGCCCTCCTCATAGGCCATCATATAGACTCGGGCCACATCATCAGTGGTAGCTTCTC